>Ga0256833_1000344_pt1 | contig 36477 bp, 39 predicted proteins | sample 356284metaG_FD_190535 | JGI IMG/M metagenome (GOLD analysis project Ga0256833, IMG submission 190535) | Hydrothermal vent microbial communities from Mid Atlantic Ridge, Atlantic Ocean - 356-284 | ecosystem: Environmental > Aquatic > Marine > Hydrothermal vents | place: Atlantic Ocean: Mid... | reverse complement strand
CTTTCACCCCTTGGGGTTTGTTCTACCACTATAGGAACGAGTTGGTTGAGAATTTTTTCCATATCCATAGTGGTGTTAATATTGTGAAATAGAACCTTTTGTTGGAAGGTATTAAAAAGCTAAAAACTTCTATGGGACTTCTATCTTATATCCAACACCCCGAACGGTCTTTATATATGATCCACACTCTTCGAGTTTTTTTCTTATTTTGGTTATGTGAACGTCCACAGTTCTTGATTGGCTCTCTTTCCCAAAAGGTGCCAGAGCGTCCATTAAGGTGGACCGTCTAACGGTTGCATTTACATTTTCCATCAAAGTTTGGAGAACTTTAAACTCCGCCCTTGTGAGTTCTATTTTTTTGTCCTTACAAAGGACTTCAAACTTTTCCGGGTCCAAAATAAGGTCTCCTACTTTCAAAACCTTTTTAGGTTCGGGATAATAACGCCTTAAAATTGCCCTTATACGGGCTAAAAATTCTCTCACCGAAAAAGGCTTAGGTATATAATCGTCCGCTCCAAGTTCAAAGCCTTTTAGTTTATCCTCTTCGAGACCTTTGGCAGTTAGAAAAACGATAGGTATATCTCTGTAAGCTTCATTGTTTTTAATAATTTCAGCAATTTTAAAACCGTCCAATTTTCCAGGCAACATAACATCAAGAACTATCAAGTTGGGTTTCACATCCCTCGTTAGGAGTTCTAAAAATTGCTCCCCCCTTTCAAAGGGAAAAACCTTATAACCTTCCTTTTCAAGGTTGTAAGTAAGAATATCGAGCAAGTCAGGGTCATCTTCAACCAACGCTACAATGTAGGGCATTTATTAGAGAATAATAGTTAAGTAGAAACTTACCTAATTCTTTAAAAAACCCCCCATTAAACTTAATGGTTAGGCCTTTTATGGAAGAATTGCTAAGAAAACTAAAGGAGATTTTAAAAAATACAAAAACCTACCTCGTTGGTGGTTTCGTAAGAGATTACCTCCTAAAAAGGAAAAATTACGATATCGACCTTATAGCGGATAAAAATCCAAAGGAATTAGCCCAAAAGTTGGCGGAGGAATTAAAAGGCACCTATTTCGGTTTTGAAAAAGAAAATCTCCCTCTAAGGGAAAAGGTTTATACTGTAATAGCCCCTTTTAAAGGAAGGAAAATTCGAATAGACCTCTCGCAGTTTAAAGATTTAAAAGAGGACCTTGCGGAGAGGGATTTTACAATAAACGCTTTGGCCATTCCTTTAAAGAATTTTGTTCAAGGAAATTTTAAAGTTATCGATTACTTTGGAGGTCTCAAAGATTTAAAAAAAGGCCTAATAAGAGCGGTAAAATCGGAAAATCTTTTAAAAGACCCGTTGCGAATGCTTAGGGCTTACCGTTTTGTCCAACAGCTAAATTTCAAAATAGAGCCCGCTACGCGGGAATTTATTAAAAAACATAAAGAAAAACTTAAAGATGTTGCACCCGAAAGGGTTGCAGTGGAGCTGTTTAAGGCGGTAAAGTACCCAAATAGCTACAAATTTTTTGAGCAAATTTATAGCGATTCTGTTTTAAAAACTCTTTTCGGAAAACTTTCGGAGGAAAATTTCAACCGATTTTTAGACCTATTAAAGGAAATTGAAAAAAACATTTCCAAATTTAGTTTTCTAAAAAGGAGAAAATCCTACTTGGGTGAATTTGATGAAGAGGCGGCCTTAAAGTGGATAGCTTTTTTTACCATCGTTCCCGTTGAAGAGGAGCTTGTAAATAAATACCCTTTTGGAAAAGACTTTGAAAAGTGCGTAAGCTTAACCAAAGAAGGTTTAAAGTCTTTGAAAAATCTAAACTTGCAAAGTGTAGCTGATATATACCGATACCTAAAAGGGTTCGAAAAGTGTATCTACCCTATAGCGGTTATAGGTTATGTAGAAAACCCTTTGAAGGTTCAAAAGTTGGTCGATTTTTACCTTAAAAGGTTTATTCCCAATAGGAAACCTTTGTTAGATGGAAGGGAAATTATGCAACTTTTGAAGTTGAAACCTTCTCCACTTATAGGTCAACTTTTGGAGGAACTTGTTTTAAAACAGTTGGAGGGTAAAGTTAAAAACAAGGAGGAAGCTGAAGAATTTTTAAAAAATCTTTATAAAAAGATGGAGCGCTAAAACCTCCATATCTATTAATAAGATTAAAACACCCAAAGCCTCGCGCTTTAGCGCAAGACAGTTTACAAAAATCTAGTTGAGAAATAATTCCATTGGACGCCCAGTATTTTTTGTAGATTTCATCACCACGTTGGATATTTAATTGTTAAACTGTATCGATGGTTATTAAACGGGGCGAAGTAATTTTGGCACCTATGGCGGGCTATACCCATTCCGCTTATAGAAGATTGGCCCGCCGTTTAGGGGCCGACCGTACCTATACCGAACTTATAAGTGCCCCTGGAATTCTCCATAGAGGAATTCCTAAAAAATACGCTTTTTTTACCAATGAAGAAAGGCCTATCCACATACAAATTTTTGGAAGAAATCCTCAAGAGATAGCCGAAGCTGCCCTAAAGATTGCTAAGGAACTCAAACCCGATGCCATAGATATAAACTTTGGATGTTCCGTTCCCAAAGTTTTAAAAACCGGCGCGGCCGGCAAACTTTTGGAAAACCCCAATGTGATTAAGGAAATTACTAAAGAAGTAAAAGAGGTATTAAAACCTTTTGATATACCCTTAACCGCTAAAATCCGTTTAGGTTTGGAAAAAGATAATCTCGAGCAGATTGCGGAAGCCCTCATAGAGGGTGGTATCGATGCAATAGCCTTACATCCACGATTGGGAAAACAAGGGTATGCCGGAACTGCAAATTGGAAACGACTTGCTGATTTAAAAAAAATTTCTCCAGTGCCAATAATAGGCAGTGGAGATGTTAAAAATTGGCGTGATATAGAAAAAATGTTTGAAACTACCGATGTGGATGCCGTTATGGTGGGTCGGAAAGCCCTATCACACCCTTGGATTTTTACCGAATATCGGCTAAAGAAGGATATAAAAGTTCCTCTTTCTAAAAGGTTGGAAACCGTTTTGCAGATTTTAAAATGGATGTTTGAATATTACCCTTCTCCTGAAAAGGCTTGTTTTGAAATTCGCTCAATTTTGGTTCAACTGATAAAAGGATTTGAACAGAGCAGGGAAATAAAGTCCACTCTAATGACCCTAAAAGGTTGCAAGAACTTTGTAGCACTTTTAAAGGAATTTATAGAAAAATTTACGGACTAAAACCTCGCAAAACCGCCTGCTGTAAGGTTGGTGCTATTGTTAGGAGGTGCAAACCACCCGAAGCCTCGCATCTATAATTTGGAAGTAGTTCACTAAGAGATTTTCCCTTTATAGTTTCCTTATAAAAGTGAGAACCTTAAAAGTTATGAGGACAGTCGATATATCACACAAGTTGGAAACCTTGAGAGAGGCAACCGCTTATGGGCGGATAAAACTTTCACCACAATGCGTGGATAAGATAAAAAATAACCTTCTACCTAAGGGTAATTGTTTGGAAGCTTCTAAATTGGCCGGAATATATGGAGCAAAACAAACACCATTCTTACTACCTTTTTGCCATCCTGTCGGATTTGACCATATTGAAATAGAAACTAATGTAGGTATCGATTTCATAGAAATAAAAGCAAAGGTTAGAGGTATAGCAAGAACCGGCTATGAAATGGAGGCTCTTACGGCAGTAAGCGTAGCCCTACTAAACATCTACGATATGTGTAAGAACTTCGACTCTTCTATGGTTATAGAGGAGATAAAACTTCTTTCCAAAAAAGGTGGAAAAAGCCAATATTTTGAAACCCTTGAAGGTTTGAAAACGGCGGTTATAACCGTGTCGGATAGGGCATCTAAAGGTATTTACGAAGATAAAAGTGGAAAGCTGGCTATAGAGAAGCTCAAAGAGTTAGGTTCGGAGGTGGTTTATTACACCATTGTTCCAGATGAACCTCAAGTTATTGAAAAAGCTATTAAGGAAGCTATAGATAAAGGAGCTGAAATAGTTATTACAAGTGGAGGAACCGGTTTGTCCCCTAAAGATATAACACCGGAAACAGTTTCCAAATTGGCTATAAAGGAAATTAAAGGTTTCGGTGAAGCTATGCGTATCCTGGGAAGTCGATTTACTCCCAAAGCCTTAGTTTCACGCGCATCCGCTTATGTTTTACCTAATCAAAAGTTAATTTTGGTATTACCCGGTTCTAAAGGTGCGGTTAACGACTACTTAAATCTTTTGGGTGGTCTTTTAAAACATGCCCTCGATATGGTTAAGGGCAAAGGCCATTAAAGCCAACAAAGTCTTTTTTCTTCTTTCATCATTCTTTAGGTTAAAATAGAAATTTCTTCCCAATGAGGTTCGTTTTTTTCAATTTTACCATTGAGGGTCAAAACTTAGCAACCTCCAAATTGCAAATTAAATATTGCCCCGAAAAACCTTTTAAGGGGGAGGTGTGTTTATGAATATCCACCAAGAGGATTTGGAAAAACTTTTGGAACTTGGTAAGGAGAAGGGTTATGTAACTTACGATGAGATAAACGAAACCCTCGGTGAGGATTTTTTAGAGTCGGACCAATTTGAGGAGGTTCTCGATTTCCTTCAGGAGCATAACATCAAAGTTGTCGACGAAATAAGCGAAGAGGTTGAAAAGGAACTAGCCGAAGAGGAGGAAGAGAGGGAGGAAATAGTAATCTCCTCGACCTCCTTCTCGGGGGACGAAAAGGAGGACCCGGTAAAGCTCTACCTACGGGAAATGGGAAAAATACCCCTCCTTACCAAGGAGCAGGAGGTATATTACGCCCGTCAAATTGAGCTCGGTAGAAAAACCTTAAGAAGAGGGCTTTTAAGGACCTCCTTCTTGGTGGACCAGATTCTCGACGATTGGGCGGCCGTTTGCAACAAGAAGAAAAAGATAAATGAGGTAATGGACCTTATCGAGCTGGACGAACTGGATGAAAAGGAAGTATCCAAGAAAATGAAAGAATACGAAAGACAGTTTATGAATTTGGGTCTGGAGCTAGCTAAAGCTTATAAAGAGGTTCTCGAAGCCCGTGAGCGCTATTACGCTTTCCCCAGCGAAGAAACCAAACGGGAGTATCTGGAAAAGCACGCCCAAATGAACCGAATTCTCAAAAAGATGAAGATTAAGTACTCCAAATTTGAACGGGTAGCGGACGAACTTATTAAGCTTTATAAACAATACAAAAGAAAACTTAGGGAGCTTCAGGTAAAAGAGAAAAAGTTAAAGGCGATCTACGAGGATATAGATACCCTCCTAACCAACTATACAACCGACCCCGAGCTCCAAAAAAGGATTAAGGAGGCCGGTTATTCTTTGCCGAGATTTGAAACTCTAAGGGCCGAATACTACCAGGTTAAGAGGGAGGTCAAACTACTCGAGGATAAAATGGGGGTTCTCCCCGGCGAGTTGGAAAAGGTAATGCAGATTATCCAAAAGGGTAGAAAGAGGGTTGTAGATGCCAAACAGGTAATGGTTAAATCCAACCTCCGTTTGGTGGTATCTATAGCTAAAAGGTACGTAAATAGGGGACTTCACTTTTTGGACCTCATTCAGGAAGGAAATATCGGCCTTATGAAGGCGGTTGATAAGTTCGATTACCGCAAAGGGTTCAAATTTTCAACCTACGCCACCTGGTGGATTAGGCAGGCGATTACCAGAGCTATAGCGGACCAAGCCAGAACAATAAGAATTCCGGTCCATATGATAGAGACGATTAACAAAATTATTAGAACCTCCAAAAGGATTTTCCAAGAGGAAGGTAGAAACGCCACCCCCGAGGATATTGCCCGTGAACTCAATATGCCGGTAGAAAAGGTTAGAAAGGTAATGAGGGCGGCTCTTGAACCTATATCTTTGGAAACTCCAATAGGGGACGATGACGATACCCACCTAAAGGACTTTATCGAAGATACTTCCATACCCAACCCCGAGGAGGTTATCGCCCGCAGAATGCTCCGACAAAAGATTTTAGAAGTTCTCGATACCCTCTCTCCCAAAGAGAAGGAGGTAATTATTTACCGCTTCGGTCTCAACGATGATGGAGTTGAATATACCCTCGAGCAGGTCGGTAAGATGTTTAACGTTACCCGTGAAAGGATTAGGCAGATTGAGAATAAAGCTATAAAGAAACTCCGTCATCCTATGAGGGCAAAATACCTAAAGGATTTCCTCGAAAACTTTTAACCTTTTCCTCCCTTTGTTTTTCAATCTTACGATTGATATATTTCCATCTAATGGAATTCTTTAAGCAGACCGAACTTCCCGGTATAGGTAAAAGGTTTTCTATAAAACTCTCCAGTGGTCAAATTGTTTCGGTAATTATCCACCATTCGGGTAAAAGGGAGATTTATGTCCTCGATGAAGATGGAGATGTTGAATGCACCGTTATGCTGAACGACCAAGAGGCTAGGGAAATGGGTATGGTCTTAGCGGGGGCCTTTTACCAACCGGTTGCGGGCGACAAGATGGAGCTCCTTCTCAAGCAGATGGTTATGGAGTGGGTAGAGCTTCCACAAGACAGCGAGCTTGTTGGGAAAACTCTTGCGGAGGCCGATGTAAGGAAAAGAACGGGCGTAATAGTTATAGGCGTTGTTAGAAACAACGAGCTTATACCCGCACCGGACCCAAGAAACTTTAAATTCCAACCGGGAGATATTTTAATAGCGGTTGGTAATAGGGAGCAGATAGAGAACTTTATAAAAACCTTTGTAAATAAAAATAGTTAGATCTACAATTTTCTTTTCTCTATAGAAACTCTATCCTCTTTAAAAACATGGAAAAGAAAAAACTGGAATTAAAGATTGATAAGCTGGTTTCCGGTGGAAAAGGTTTGGGCAGACATCAAAATAAGGTTTACTTTGTTAAGTACACCGCTCCCAACGAAATTGTCCAAATAGAGGTTATTAAGGAGAAAAAGGATTATGGTGAGGGAAAACTTTTAAAGGTAATAATTCCTTCCTCCGCAAGGGTTGAACCTGCATGTCCCCACTATGGGGTGTGTGGAGGTTGCCAACTCCAACATCTGGATTATAAGGAACAGTTAAAACAGAAGGTAGAAATATTTAAGGAACAACTTCAAAGAGTGGGAAAAATAAAAGATTTGCCTCCAATAGAGGCTATTCCATCACCGGAACCTTACGGCTACAGAATTAGAGCCCAATTTCACGTCGACGGTAGCGGAAAGCTTGGGTTTGTTGAAGATGAAACTTTAAGGGAAATAAAAGGTTATGGAGACATCGTTGATATAGAAACCTGTCCAATCTTACATCCGAGAATTAACGAATTAATACCTCACCTAAAAAAGGTTTCCTTGAAGTATCCCTCCTTAAGGGAGATACATATAACCTATTCTCCAAATAGGAATGAGGCCCTTTTGAAACTTGTAGGGGAGCACATTCTTTCCGAAAGCCAGCTGGAAGAAATAAAGAAAAATTACCTTCCGGAGTTTGTTGTAGGTTTGGGTTCCTACAAAAGGTTTGGTAGGGAACTGGTGAGGGAAACCTTCTACGGTAGGGATTACACCTTTATAACCGCAAAAGGTTTTAACTATAGAGTTTCCGCCGAGAGTTTCGTTCAAAACAACTACCTGCTGTGGGATAAATTTATCGAACTTGTGGTTCCCCAAGAGAAAAGCGGTTTTAGTTTAGATACCTTTTGCGGTATTGGGTTTTTTACCATTCCCTTTTCGGAAAAGGCCTTCTTTGTAGAAGGAAGCGATATGAACGGCTTTGCAATATTGGATGCCGAATACAACGCCAAAGTAAACGACAGACCTAATGTTGGATTTCTAAGGTCAACACCTTCCCAGCATATGAAAAAATACCTTGATAAGGAAATCGATACAGTTATTTTCGACCCCCCTAGGTCGGGACTGGATAAGAGAGATCTTGAAGTTTTAAAGGAATTGGCACCCGACCGAATTATTTACGTGTCGTGCAATCCTTCCACTCTAGCAAGGGATTTGGCAAGAATTCTCCGCTGGGGTATATACAACTATAAAAAAGCTTACGTTATAGACCTATTTCCCCAAACAGCCCATATAGAGAGTGTGAATATACTCGAAAAGGTTGGTATTGAGGAAGAGGAAACCTTTTAAGGGTTCTCCCTTTCTTCCTTTAAAAAAACCTTAGAAAATGGAGGAAAAATTATTGCAGATATGACCGTCAAAAGTATTGTAGAAGCCAGCTGAAAATCGTTCCAAACACCTTTTTCGTATAAGATTTTTGCAACTGCTATAAGTATCGTAAATGGAAAGGAGAAAAGAAAGGCAGACATAATAACCTGTCGGAATGAAAAACCGAGAAAAAACAGCCAAAAAGATGAAACAAGCTTTACACCAAAGAGAATAACCAAAAATAGAAAAGCTGTTTTTAAAATGGCCACATCGGTCAGATAGGATGGCTGAAATGAGAAACCTACCTGAATAAAGAAAAAGGGAATCAAAAAACCGTATCCGAAAGCTGTCAATTTATGTTCTACCGACTCCTTTTCACGAAAGATAAAACCGAATAGAACTCCCGCTATAAAGGCTCCCAAAATAGGTTCTATATGAAGAATAGATGTAAAAGCCATAAATGTGAGCATTAGGGCGAATATCGCCCTTATATCGACCGCCGCTTTATTTTCTCCCTCTATAAGTGCAGCTATTTTTTCGGGAAAATACCAAACCAGGAGTTTCAAAAACTTTAATAAAAACACAAAGAAAACACCAAACAACACTATTAAACCTATATAGGTGAAAAACTTTTTTCCAAAACCAAAAGATAGGTAAAGATCGTAAAGGGTCAAACCTAAAAGGGTTGTTATTTCACCCAAGCTTCCAGTGATAAGAATGGTCTGTAAAACTTTTGGAGGTATCTCCATTTCCCGAACCACCGAAAGCATAAGTCCTATTCCCAAACTTCCGAAAAGAAGGACAGTTTCCAATGGAAGGTTTAAAGCCAGCGCTACCAAAAAGGATATTAAAAAGTTGCTTACAACGACAGCCGATATTACAACTTTTTCCTTTCTTTCAAGGACTTCTAGCTTATTCCAGTCAATTTCCAAACCCGCAAGAAACATTAGTAGGGAAAAGCCGAGAAAGGAAAGGAAATCTATTAATTGAAAAGTTTCTTCAAAAAGATGAATTTTTTTTAAAAAATAAAATAGAAAAACGCCGTAAATTAGTTCGCCAACCGCAACTGGTAATCTAACAATCGGTGCAATAAATGGAATAACAAAAATCCCAAGGGTTATGAAAATCAAGGTCAAAATATGCTTTTCCATTAACTTTCTACCTCCGCCCGCTCCGCGGGAATTCCTAAAACAGATTTTCTACTTTCTTTTACAAGTAGATAAGGTGCGTAAGGTTCAAAAAAACCTATCTTTTTTTTCTCAAAACCTACTACCAATAGATCATAATCTTTAAGCCTTTCCAAGGTTTTCTTTTTTGGATTTCCTTCCATTTGAAGGATTTCTATCTTTTCTTTTGCATTATATAGTTTTGCGTACTCCTCTATAAGTAGTAGTGCTTTTTCCAAATTCCTCTTATCTTTAGAAGAAGCTAAAACATTGGGAAAACCGACATAGATGAAGGTTAATTTTTCGACCTGAAAAAGCTGGTAAATTTCAAAAACCTGTTCAATAATACCGGCGGGATATTGGTTATTCAAAGAAACCAAAACTTTCCTGTAGGGGAAACTTAAACGGGGTATCAAAAAGGGAATCTCCTGATTGAAGAACCTTTTAAGGTTTACATTTCTAAAAAATAAAAACCTCTTTTTGTAAGGAATTGATACCAAACCCGCCGAATGGTGGGAATGCAAGTTTCTATCAAAGATTATGTTGTAATTCGTTCCTTTTTCCACTTGAAGGCTATTTAAAAAAGACCTATCGCTTACCACCTTTGGGAGTTCATTTTGAACCTCATCCGAGGTAAATAGAACTATGTTTTTTACCCGTGTATGTTTCCAGATATAGTAAAACTCCTTCAAATAATGGAGGTCTCTTTTTTTAAGAACCGTTAAAAGGTTCTCTCCAAAGCTTAGCGGAAATTGCGGTTCTCCAAAGGCCATAGCTTTTGCAACTTCTAGAACAACCCTTGGGTCATCGCCTGTCAAAATAACCCTATCTCCCGGTTTTAATAAAATTCTCCCTTTCGGTAAAAGGATTTTATCTTTTCTATAAATAAGGGCTATATTCCAGTGGCGGAGTCTTCTAATATTTATCGGCACCCGTGTATAAGGACTCTTTGCAGAAACAATAACCTCTAAAATCTCATTTTTTCCTAAACCGATACCGACAGGTTTAACAATATTTTTCAAAGTTAAACCTTCTATAAAGGAAGCTATTAGTTCAGGAAGATATATAGTTTTGCAATTAAAGTTCGAAAAAACCTTTTCATAACTATTATTGGAAGATAGAACAATTACCGGAAGTTCGTAAAGTTTAAAAATCTCCCTAATTATGGAACAAATAGTTTTATTAAATTCGCCGCTCCTGAGGGAGGAAATTATTAAATCAATCTCTTTAAGAGGAAGGTATTCCCATATCAACAGTGAGGTCGCATCTCCTACACAAACCTTATAATTTCCCTTTACATTTTTGGAAAATTCAAAAACTACAAAGGGATCGTTTTCCACTATTAAAAGCTCGTGCCCGTAGTTAAGTAAGCGTTCAGCTATTTTTCTACCGAACCGACCCAACCCTAAAAGGAGAATTTTCATAAGGTGGGAATTGTCCTTCGAATAACAAATTTTTAAAAATGAATCTTTAAAATAAGGAAATTAGGTTTTTCCTAATTTTGTTAATTAAACTTAAACAAATAGCCGGGGAGAAAAATCCACCTGCGGTGGAACTGACTAATACCGATTCCTTTAAAAGGAAAAAAACATAAGAAGGAGGTTCTTTAATGGAAAAAGAGAGAAAAATAAAAAAACTCCTTATTGCCAATAGAGGAGAAGTTGCTACAAGAATAATAAGAGCTTGTAAAGAACTTGGTATAAAAACGATAGCTATTTATTCCGAAGCCGATGCAAACGCCCTTTATGTTAAAAAAGCTGACGAAGCTTACCTTATTCCCGGAGACCCTATAAGGGCCTATCTTGACTATCACAAAATAGTGGATATAGCCCGCTACGCGGGTGCAGATGCTATCCATCCCGGATACGGTTTCTTAGCGGAAAATCCTAACTTTGCAGAATACGTAATTAAAAAGGGATTAATTTTTGTTGGACCAAAGCCTGAACATATAAGGCTTTTTGGAGATAAGGTTCAGGCTAAAAAAACTATGGAAAAAGCCGGCCTTCCGGTAGTTCCTGGTGTAGCTGAACCGATTCATGATATAGATGAAGCAAAGAAGATAGCAAAGGATATAGGTTATCCGGTAATTTTAAAAGCGGCCTACGGTGGAGGAGGAAGAGGGGTAAGAGTATGTTGGAATGAAAAAGAACTTATTGAGCAATTTCCCCAGGCTTACAAAGAAGCGGAAACCTTTTTCGGAAAAGGTGATCTCTTTATCGAAAAATTTATAGAAGACCCTAAACATATTGAGGTTCAAATAGTTGCCGATAAATATGGAAACGTCATACATTTAGGTGAAAGGGATTGTTCCATACAACGAAGACATCAAAAAATTGTTGAGGTTGCCCCGTCCCCTTCTCTACCTTGGGATGTTCGACAAAAACTTTTGGGTCTTTCAGTGAAGGCTATCCAAAAAATTGGATATGAAAACGTCGGAACTATTGAATATTTGGTAGATAAGCACGGAAACTTCTATTTCATTGAAATGAATACCCGTCTTCAAGTTGAGCATACCATTACCGAGGAAATTACCGGTGTCGATATTGTTGAGTTAATGATAAAAATAGCCGAAGGTGAACCGCTGCCATTTTTACAACATGAAATACTTTTTAGGGGCTATGCTATAGAGTTCCGTATAAATGCTGAAGACCCTAAGAGAAACTTTGCCCCTTCTCCGGGTAAGATCACTGCCTACTACTCACCCGGAGGACCGGGCGTCCGTATAGACGGAGCGGTTTACAAAGGCTATATCATTCCACCCTATTACGACTCAATGATAGCCAAGCTTATAGTAAGGGGTCGCACATGGGAGAAAGCGGTCAGAAGGGCGCGGAGGGCTTTAGAGGAATTTATAGTTCGTGGTGTTCCTACAAATATTCCTCTTCATAAAGCGATAGTAAATGACGCCGATTTTGAAGCGGGTAAATTTACAACCAAATATCTGGACGAAAAACTTCCAAAATTCAAACTGGAAGAGGAGAAACCTATAGAAGACAAGGTTTTAGCAATAGCTGCCGCTATAGCGGCTTTCCACCGTATTGGAGGTTAATTTTTTACTTTTATGATTTTTTCAGTTTCATCTATTTCAAATGTTGCTCCGGTTAAGATAGTTGCAACTTCTAACGCTTTCAATATTCGATTATTTAAAAAGTCCACCTTTATCTCCCCACCAGTTAGGCTAAGTAAAGGAATCAAATACTCAGCCGCTGTTTGATCGATTGTTGCCCCCGATTCCCAAGTTTTTACTAGATTTTCCGCGGCTTCCCGACCAACTATTTCGGCCAGTTTTCCTTTTTTCCCAAATGCGTAGGAACCTATTATATTTCCCTTTTCGTCGGTTAGCCAGAGGGTTATAGAGGTTCCTATACTATCGGCATCAACGTAATAATTGTTTATCGAGCTTTTTCGATTCCACTTTTCCTTAATATACTCAACCGCTCCTAATCGTTGCCTTTCCGCAACTTTTCTTTCTTGAAGATATTTGTGAGCTACCGATACACCTCTAATTTTTAGGATTCTTCCTTTTTCGGTTCGGTAAAAGTTTACCCTCGAACTTAAAAAGGTTTTAACTTCTTCCAAACCGTAAAGGGGATTGGAAAGAAAGCTCTCCACTTGAAGGGAAATAACACCTCCTCCTTTTGGAGCAAAACCTCTTCTAAAAACCCTTAAGGAGATACTTTTAAACAAACTTTCCAAAGAAGGAAGAAATACATTTTCTATCCAATCTATCGTAGGAAATCCTTCTATGTCCGTTCCACCTTTTATGGCTATGAGAAATCTTTTGGGAACAAAAATTGAAATAGGTAAGATAACCTGTAAAAGTTCAGAAATACTTTCATCCTCCTTAAGATTTATCCTGTAAGCGCCACTTTTTAAAGTTTTAGGTTCAAAAACTACATTTGTGGATCCTTCGTAAAAACCTTCTACCGAAGCGGTAGTAATATATTTAAGGGCTTTTATTAACTTTAAAAGGGTACCATTTAATCCCGAAGGGCTTTTTTTTGAATTTATATTTTTTATTTCTACAGAAACTCCCAAAATTGAGCTCAGTAAAAGTGCAGTTTTTACCGCCGTTTCTCCACAAATTGAAGCGTCAATAATCCAACGGGACATAAGTTATTGTTATAAACTCTGTTTGAAACACCGTTGATAGGAAGAAAAAAACTTAAAAGGTTTTTTAAAAATTTTCAACCTACTTTAATATTTTTCTTGCATTTATAGGCTGAACCGGTCTATTGTTAGGAAAACCCATCACCTTTTTAAACTTTGCAAGTTGGTCTTTGGAAAGCTCTACCGGCTCTTTAAAAATAAACCATCTAACTCCCTCACTGCAGGGAGGGGTTGTTAAAGAACCACTATAACGGTAGTACTCTTTATTTTTTGGTAAAAGTAGATAAGGATTTACTTTAGAAGTTAATGCAACCTTTTTGCCGACCTGTTGGGGCATATTTTTCCAAATTTTTGCTAATTCACCGTTTTCTTTCCCTAACTTAAAAAGGATACCAATAACCGCTATGTTTCCATTTTTATCGATATGAACCAAATGAGCCTCAAAGGGGTAATATTTACCATTAACTGTATGCTCGCTGGGAGCATGAAAGTGGAACTGCCTTAGATAAAACCTTTTACCATCTACAACTATATAACTTTGACCGGTGGTGATTACCTTTATGGTATGACCATTATTTACAACATATCTGGCATCTGCAATGTAGTTGAACTTTATAGGTTTTAAACAGGCTTTGACTGTATCTTTAATGTTTATATCCACCGGAGATTGGTTTTTTCCTATTTTACACATAATAAATTGGGGAGATAAATCCCCCCAGTGTTTAGGACCTATCGAACCTTCATAACCCCATTGAGTATTTCCGCCGTGCTCCCCTGCAAAACAGAGTGAAGCCAAAGATAAAGCTATTAGTGTTTTCTTCATACAGCCGAATTTTAAAATAGTCAAAAAAATAAGCAAACACTTATCTACTGCTGGGTAGATTTAAGAGCTTTGTTCAATATTTCATAAACTCTAGAGATCCTTCTGGAGGCTTCTTTTTTGGTAATAACACCTTTACTCCAGGTGTGCATTATTATTTTTTGAACTTCAGGAAGGAATTTTTTGGCTTCTTCTAACTTACCTTCCTCTATCATTTTGCGAAACTTTTTAATATAGGTCTTCATTCTAGAAAGGTGATATCTATTTCTTAATCTCCTTTTTATGTTCTGCCTTGCAGCTTTTTTTGCACTTTTTGTGTTTGCCACTTTTTAACCTCCCTCTTTTTTTTAGCAAATCTTTTTATTATAACTTTTTCGGTTAAAGATTGAAAATATACCCCTTACAGGGAAAAGGGGGTTTAATAAAGAGTCAACTTTGGTGCTAATTTACACAAACTTTGAAAGGAAAATTTCTACTTTGAAAGCAAACCGATAGAAGACCTTTATTAAGTAGCTAATGTTTATTACTAAGTTAACACAAGTTGTAAAGAAAGTAGAAAACCTTAGTAAAGACTTTCTCTATTAAAGTTCTTAAACTATCGTGTATAAAAGCTTTTAATTTCTATATGTAAGAGAATGCAAAAATCAATATTTATCAAGGAGGTTATTCATGTGGAATAACCTAAAGACGGTTATTCTTCTTGGTTTTCTAACGGGAATTCTTCTTGTTTTCGGTAAGCTACTCGGGGGAAACACCGGTATGGTCATAGCCCTCTTTATAGCTGCTATTATGAATTTTGGAAGCTGGTTCTTCTCAGACAAGATAGTTCTTTCTATATACAAAGTTAAGCTTCTGTCAGAAGAAGAAGCTCCCTGGCTTCACCAAGTTGTTGAAAAGCTTGCAAAAAATGCCGGCATCCCTAAACCGAAAGTGGGAATTGCTCCTATGGACGTTCCCAACGCCTTTGCAACGGGAAGAAACCCTAAGCACGGGGTTGTGGTTATAACTCCTAAAATAGCGGAACTCCTAAACGAAGATGAGCTTGAAGGAGTCCTTGCTCACGAAATTTCCCATATAAAAAACAGGGATACCCTAATTCAAGCAGTTGCAGCAACAATAGCAGGTGCGATTACCATGCTCGCCGACATGGCACAGTGGTTTTTACTCTTTGGAGGAAATAGAGATGAAGAGGAAGGAGGAGGGTGGCTTGAAGTAGTAAGCCTTATTTTAATGATTATTCTAGCTCCCATAGCTGCAGCAATAATTCAGATGGCAATTTCAAGGGCAAGGGAGTATAAAGCCGATGAAACAGGAGGGATAATTTCCGGCAAACCTGAAGCCTTGGCCAGTGCCTTAAAGAAGCTTGAAGACTATTCAAGACGGATTCCTCAAGAGCTTGTAAAACAAGAAATAAAGCCGTCCACCAGCCACCTTTTTATAGTTAACCCTTTAAAAGGAGACTTTTTGGCAGAACTTTTTTCTACCCACCCTCCGACCGATAAAAGAATAGCAAGGCTTTTGGAACTTGCAAAAAGACTCTTTGGTAAAATAAGGGAAACCTTTTGGAGGTATTAGTGTGGATACCGATGACATTCCACTCGCTAAAGCAGGGAATTTCTCGGAATGGGAGTAATCCATTCCTAGCTACTCGGGGGGTAGCTTACCTCCCCGAGGGTATATCACTCCATCTACAAAGAACCTAAAGCCCCCCGATACTTTTCCCATAAACCTTTTGAATGAGTTTATTACTCCTACCCTATCCCTATATGTTAGCTAAAATCATATTTAGCCCATTTTAGCTTCTGTCTTAACGCTATTAGCTTTAGCTTTAACTGTTTGTAGCTCCTTAAAAGCCTTCCGTTCCAGATCAAAACCTCTTTCCATCAAAACTTATAAACAGATGGATTTCTCCCAAATCTAGGGTTATAACCTTGTTCTTGTCGGGCGAAGAGATTTCTATAGTTTCCTTAACGAGGATGGAAGGATTGTTTTACCGTTTTAATGGCGAATAGCTTGGCTTTTCCAAATTAGGTTATAAAACTTTCTTAGTTTGGGAGTGCAAAAAGAGGATTTAATAATTTTTTGAAATTGAAAAATAGATTAAAGCTATCCGACCAAACTTTATCCGCTTCCACTTTAAGCTCTTTAAGAATTAAATAATTTTTAATTGGATTTTTTTTGAGATATTATGTGGAAACATGTTATTTGAGTAGGTTATCAAAATGTTTTAGCATTCTAAAATATTTAGAAGATTTGTATACTTTTTTAAATTTTTTAATAAGTTTACAACGTTTTAATACTAAATATACAAATTCTAAACAAAACAGTTTATCCTCCCCTCGTGAGAAAGTATAATCATACTTAGGCTTTTTATTATAAAAATATTGAACTTCACGTATTATGCATTTTTTTTCTTGTTTTGTTAAAAATTTAGAGAAAAATATTATTTCAAGTCTTTTACTTCCATAGAAAAATTTTTCAAAAGTAGAAAAAGCAAGAGGGCGATATCTACCAGGCTGCATATCATATACCCGAATACCATTTGCAGTTTTAATAACTAAACCAACATGTGAATAAGGAATTTTAAAAAAAAGACTAATTAAAGTACTTAATAACCCAAAGCCTTTACGCAATAGAATATCACCTGTATCTAATTGTTGCTTAATAGCTTCTATTGCTTTTTTACATCTAGTTTCCACCCTTCATTAGTCTTTACTATATAACCATGATCCGTGGTTTCAGTGCCATCACCAAATTTTATTAAAGCTGTATATTCCAAGGTAGTATCATTTATTTTATGAGTCTCTACCTTTATATCAGCTATACCTTTTCTCTTTTTACATAGTTTAGCATATTCATTTAACGGCAACATACTAAGCAATTTCTGTGTTCGCATAGTAACATCCTGTTTATCTATTTTCCCTTCACAAAGGGAGTATTCAACATCTTTTACAACATCTTCAGGCTTTTTATCGCTACCTCCACAATTGTTTAGAAAAAACAAAATACCCACGCTGGATAGCAAAAAAATTTTTTTTCTAAACATTTTAACCTCCTTTATTTAAAGGATGAATTTTTATTGATTAAAATTATATTACGATTTTAAATGCAATAAGTCAAGTAAAAGTACTTTGATAGTAGCTACTTTTAACTCTCGGAATGGCCACTGTCTAAAGTTTAGTAAAATTTGTTATTTATAGAAAAATGACTAACAGAGGAAGATTTTTTTTAGTAAAACCGTAGCATAGCTTCCGGGAGGGAGTATAAAGGAAACTTTTACCGTAGCCCTTCCTAACCTTTCCAAATTTAAGTTTTGTGGAAGAGCTATAGCCTTTCTAATTCCATCCGAAAAGAGTTTTATTCCTATTCTTTCCTCCTGAAGGATGGAGGGTGTTATACCTTCCTCTTCGAGGACTTCCTTTATTATCCTTTCCACTTTTGGTGAGGAAGGTTTATGTTCAATTCCCAAATAGGGAATTTCCAAATCTTTTATCTCCTCAAAAATTCGGTCATTCATTTTGTTGTAAAAGGCATAGGTCCAATTTTTTATTCCACTTGGAACTTCGCAGTAGGAAAAATAGCGAACGATAAACCTATAAAGGTAGCGGTTCCACAGATAACTTTGATAGGTGAAGGCAAACATTAGACGGACATTTTTGGGAAGTGCCATAAACGCCTGTTTAAAAGATACCCCCTTAGAAAGTTCCTCTACAACCTTCCTTTCGTAGGTAGCCCCCTTGGGCATTACCCTTAGAAAGTCTTTCCAACGCCCCCAAAGTTTTTTTAACTTTCTTTTAATTTTCCAATCGCTGTAGGAAAGCAGGTATTCCTTTAATGCCCCTTCATAATCGTGATTTAAAAGGTATTTGATTAAAAACTCTTTTGCATTTTTGATAGAACCGAACCTTTGTTCTCCAAAATAGTTAGCAAAGCCATATTTTTGAACAAATTCTATATTCTTTTCAGCTCGTTCTCTTTCCCTTTTGCTAACATTTCTTACAATTATTTCAAAATAATTGCCTTTAAACTCGCCGAGTTCCAAAGGTTTATCGTAAAAACCTAAAAAGGTTAATTTATAACCTTCACCTTCCAAAGTTTTTGGAATATTTTTTAGACCTTTTACGGCTATATATTGTTCTGTAATCGCGTTTTTATCCTTCAATCCCGCAAAGGTTATATTTTTTACCGGTATTTTCCATTTTTGGGCGAGTTCTCTTATAACATCTACGGTGTTTCTATCTACCTTTTTTAACCTAAAGTAGGCATACTCCCCTTTATCCTTAAAAGGAATTTCCAATATCTCTTTTACAAAAAAGTCCTTTGGATTTTTCTTTATCTGAAACATTTGAAGTTATAAATATTTGACGAACCTCGCACAACAGGTATAGTTTTACCAACTTATGGAAAAAAAAGAGCAAATTTCCTTTTCGAGAAGAGTTGAGTTATTTTTTGAAAGCTTCCTGTGGAATACCAGATGGCTGGTGTTTCTTGCCGTTATAGCCTCTCTGATTTCGGCGTTAATCCTCTTTTTGGTTGGATTGTACGAGGTAATACATTTGGTGTATCTCTTTTTCTCCTCTCCTTCTTACGAAGCCTTTTATTCCAAAATACTCTCAATAGTTATTGCGTCGGTTGATATATTCCTTATAGGAACTTTTCTACTTGTTTTCTCCTTAGGTCTCTATGAACTTTTTATTTCTAAAATTGACCCTGCGGAAAACGATCCTCTCGGCCAAAGGGTTTTAGTTATCAAAAGTTTGGAAGATTTAAAAGAGAAATTAGGCCGTTTAGTTATTATGGTTCTTATTGTAGCTTTCTTTAAACAGGTACTCCATTTGGAATTTAAAAGTCCTCTTGACACGGTTTATGTAGCTTTTGGTGTTCTGATGATTTCTTTAGCTCTATATTTCACCCATAAAAAGTGATTTTTTTTCTTTTTCCTAACAAGTTTTTTCCTTGCCAATTTTGGTTTTAAAGGTTATTAAAAACTACTATGGGAGTAAAACTAACCTTTGTAGGGCACGCCACTTGGCTTATTGAAGGTTCCAAAACCGTTTTAATAGACCCCTTTATCACCTCCAACCCGCAGGCCCAAGAGGCCGGTATTACCCTCGATAGTTTGCTCGATAAGGTCGACCTTGTTGTAATTACCCACGGGCACTTCGACCACATAGAGAACGCTCTCGATTTCGGTAGAAAGGGAACTCCCATAGTCGGTTTGTTCGAAGTTGCCCAATATTTGGCGGCAAATGGAGCAAAAAACACGGTCGGTTGCAACATCGGAGGATGGTTTGAAGTGGAAGGTGTAAAAATGGTCTACACTCCAGCGGTTCACTCAAGCTCTCTTATAAAGGATAACGGCGAGCCTATCTACCTTGGAAATCCGGCGGGTGTGGTTATCGATTTAGATGGTGTAAGGGTCTACCACACCGGCGATACCGCACTTTTTGGCGATATGAAACTTATCGGAGAACTTTATAGACCCGATGTGATGCTAACCCCGATAGGAAGCCTCTTTACTATGGGTATTCCCGAGGCGGTTAAAGCTGTTGAATTTGTAAAACCGAAAATAGCCATTCCTATGCACTACAACACCTGGCCTCCCATCGCACAAAATCCCGAGGAATTTAAAAAGGCTGTGGAAGAGAATCCATGTGTAGATGCGCAAGTAATAATTGTTAAACCGGGTGAAAGTGTGGAGATAAACCTCTAATATCGGCTCTTTTCCATTTGCATTTTTTCCAAAAATCTACCAAGATAGGTTTTTAGCCGTAGTTTAATAACCTTAGGAGGTAAGAAGATGACGAAGGCTGAGCTTGTTGCAAAAATTGCGGAAGCTGCCGGCGTTTCCAAAAAGCAAGCCGACAGATGCCTTAAGGCCTTTATCGAAGCTGTAGAAGATGCCCTTGTAAAGGGTGAAAGAATTGCTCTACCTAAATTTGGAATTTTCCAAGTGAGGGAACGCTCTGCAAGGAAGGGAAGGAACCCTAGAACCGGAGAGGAAATTACCATTCCTGCCCGCAAAGTGGTAGTATTTAAACCCGCAAAACAACTCAGAGAAAAGGTTAAATAATTCTTTCCTTTATTAGTCCCTTTAAAATTTTTCTCCTCCAGTGGGTTGTAGAAAAGAAGAAAAATTTACCCCCTGCTGTTGGGATACAACGAAACCTATAGAGGAAAAACTAAATTTCAAAGACCCTTTGGTGGAAATAGGATTTGGAAACGGCGACTTTACGGTTGAGCTTGCAAGAAGATTTCCCGAAAAGCCCATCTTGGCCGTGGATAAGTGGCATCCCGGCGTTAGGGCTTTGGTCCATAAATGTTTAAATCAAAAACTTAACAACCTTTACGTGTTCAATTTAGATGCAAACCTTTTTGTGGAATACCTATTAAAACCGAACCAAGTTGAGGCTTTCTATTTCAATTACCCCGATCCGTTTTTTAAAAAGAGGGACATAAAAAGGAGGCTCTTAAAAACTTCCTTCCTAAGGTGGGTCGCCTTTAAACTCAAAGATGGTGGGAAGGTCTACATAAGAACCGATATAGAGGATTACTACAACTACATACTGGAGCAGCTGGAACCTTTAAAGGGTATTTTTCAAATAGAACGTTCCTTCGATTGGAAACTTCCGACCACCAAGTATGAACAAAAGGCGTTAAGGGAAGGTAGAAAACCCTTAAAGCTTTTACTTATAAAACTAAAAACACCGGAAGGGTTGGAAGACAGGGAGGTTGAGCCCTTGAGAAGTGTAAAAATTGAAAATTACAACCCGCAAAGGGTTTATAAAAATCTCGAATTAAAGGATCCAAAGAGGGGCTACTTTTTGAAAGTTGAGGAGACCTATAAAGGTGAAAAGGTCGATTTAATAGAGACTTTTGTAGGGGAGGAGGGTTTTTACCAACAGGTGTTTATAGCCGTTTACAAATCTCCGAGCGGTTTTGTAGTTAGACCAAAATCCTTTGCGGTTGGCGTTAGAAGTCTCTCTTGGGCGGTGGAGGAGCTGGCAAAACTTCTCTCCTAATTTAAAACCTCCACCCAAATTCCTTTTAAATATAGAGTGTTGGGAATTTGCAAAATCCAAGGGTGGTCCAAATCCTGATAAGTTTTAGCTCTTACCCTCAAAACCTTTTTAGTATCAAAAGCAGCGTCCTGTAAAGTTTGGAGAAGGTGCTGTTCGGTTATGTGGAATGAACAGGAGAATATAGCTAAAATTCCTCCCGGTTTTGTTATATGGAGACCTCTTACCAAAAGTTCTTTATAACCTCTTAACGCATTCTCTACCGCCGCTTTATTCTTGGCAAACGAAGGAGGGTCTATAATTACCACATCATATTTTTCTCCTCTTTTGTGTTGCTCTTTTAGAAAATCAAAAGCGTTTGCTTCTACCCATTTAATGCCTTCAAGTCCGTTTAACTTTTCATTTTTTTTGGCAAGTTCTAAAGCTAAATCGCTAATATCAACTCCGATAACCTCGCCCGCACCGGCCTTTCTAGCACTTATAGCAAAACCTCCGGAGTGGCAGAACACATCGAGAACCCTTTCACCTCCTTTTATTAACTGTCTGAGAAAATAACGTGCATTCCTTTGGTCTAAGAACATGCCGGTTTTTTGCCCTTCGGGAATATTCACATAAAATTTCAAATCGTATTCTCTAATAACTATCTCTTCGGGAACTGTACCATAAAGTGTCTGTTCCTCACCCCGCAGGCCCTCAACTTTTTTACTAAATTCGTTTATTTTTTCGTAAATACCTTCCGGATTTAAAAGTTCTTTTAAGGTTTCGATAACAACCTCTTTGTATTCCTCCATACCGTAGGTGGTAAATTCCACGGCCACCCATTTGTCATAAACATCCACTATCAAACCGGGAAGAAAATCACCTTCGGAGTGAATCAAACGGTAGGCGTTGGAAGGAATATTTAAACTTTTACGATAGTTATAGGCGTTTTCAATTTTTCTTTTTATAAGTTCCGGGGTGGGCTTTTCGTTTTTATCGAACGATAAGAGTCGGATAGTTATATTGACCTCCGGATTTATATATCCGTAGCCAATAAATTTACCGCTGAAATCTCTAACTACTACGGTTTCTCCTTTTTTAGGTGTTCTTGAGTAAGATGCAATTTCTTTTTTATATACCCAAGGAAATCTGTTTCTTAATTTTTTCTCCACCCCAGGTTTTACACGAACTTGAAGCATTAGGAGGTTAAATTTTAAAAAACTCAGAAAGATAAGGTTTTAAGGAAGCGCAAGATGGACTATATTTCTTAATGCTTATTTTCGGAATTTTTATTTTTACGCTCTTGATATTTATTTTTTTTGAATTTATCTATCCTTTTAAAACGCTAACAGTTGAAAATTGTCTCAAACAAGAGGAGTTTTCCAAAAAGGGTAAAACTTTTGTAGTTCATGTTCATACCTACTATTCCTACGATAGCTTGGGTAAACCGGAAGAGATAGAAAAAGCAGCAAAGAAACTAGGTATAGATAAAGTTTTTATTACCGACCACAATAACGATTTTATAAAGTTCTATAAAAGTCCTTTAATAATTCCCGGGATTGAATATCAAGACCCTATTTATGGACGAGTTCTGAAACTAAATAATCTTTTTCTAGTTATAGCTCATCCTAACAATAACAGAAAACCCGAGTACTCTTGGCGTGGAAAATATAAAAAAGATTTTTTTTATGAACTTATTGACCTAAAAGATGTTATTTCCGAAGCTTCAACAAGTTTAAAAATTTACTTTATTCTTAGATTTTTACTTCTTTATCCATTTGTTAAACTAAAAGCTTTGAATTTTTTTCCAAAACTCATTCCTATTTTTAAATGGATTGAGTTTTATTTACAAAGAACAAAAGGAGATTTGAAAATAATAGGAGGTTTAGATCATCATGTTAAGCTCTCTCTGTGGGAAAAACCTAAAAAGTTTTTCTCATTTCCTCCTTACCTTTGGAGTTTTTATTTATTATCAAATAAAACCTTTGGAGATGAAATTATAGAAAGCTTATATTCAGGAAATTTTTATATTTCCCTTTGCAATTTTGAAATTTTAAAAAAGGATAACAAAATCCTTTATAAGGAAAGAAAGATTCTAACCTTTAATTTTTTTAAAAAAGGTTTTTATAAAGTGAACAGTTGCGGTATTATTGAAGCTAACGCTTCTTTAGTTGTTTTATTTAAATATTCATTCCGGATAGGAAAAATTTATTTCGGTCTTTCACCGGTTGCAATATATAGACCTCCAGGAGAAGGATTAAGAGGGTAAAAGACTAACTACCTCAGGGAACATATCCTTCAATCTTTTTCTTATCTCCCGTACATTTATTCTCTTTCTTGCTCCCCTGGTTTTCACTGCGTAAATCCTATCCCTTGTAGGGATACCCGCTTGATTTAACCATAATCTCACCGCCTCACGGGATACGCCAAAAATTTTGGCAATAAGTTCCATAGAATATCTTTGTTGGTTATACAGATAATCTAAGACAGCCCTCCCCGGAAACCTACTTCTCCTTGCCATTTCAACACCTCCTTACTTTTTTTACATAAAATTTAACTTATTCCATTTGCCTAATTAAAACCATGCTTGTTAGCATATAATTAATAACAGAAACTAAATTAGTAATGGAATTGTATAAATATACATTTTAACTTTTAACTGGAAAAAATGGTATTAGAAAATTTAAATATTCTTTTTTTGCAAAATGGTTGTGAAAAGATTACACGCTTTTATCTCTGGAAGAGTACAAGGGGTAGGCTTTAGATACTTTACCGAAAAACGGGCAAATGTTTATGGAATAACCGGCTGGGTAAGAAACTTACCCGACGGGCGCGTGGAAGTAGTAGCGGAGGGAGATGAGGTTCTTTTAAAGGAATTTCTGGAAGACCTCAAAAAGGGACCTTCATTGGCAAGGGTTGATCGTATAGAGGTTTATTGGGAAGAACCTACAGGAGAGTTTATGGATTTCTACATACGCAGGGATTTTTAAGTTTTCACTTTCCTTTAAAAGTTTTGGTTTTTAATAAAACTAAACTATGAAGGTTATTTGTGATAGAAAACTTTTAGAGGACGCTTTAAATAAAGCAAAGGAGGCTACAGAAAAAAAGGCTGCTTTACCAATACTTACCAATTTTCTACTTGCCGCCGAAGGAGAACATCTTATTATTAAAGCTACCGATTTAGAGAATTATTTGACACTTCAGGTTCCTGCCAATGTAATTGAAGAGGGAATTATCTCTGTGAACTCACAGAAGTTAACCGAATTAATTAAAAACGGAAAGTGTGCGGAAGTAGTTCTAAGCCTACAGGGGGAAAACCTTCTTATAGAATGTGGCCGTTCAAGGTTTAAACTTACAACGGTTGACCCGGAAGAGTTTCCCGAATTTCCGGAACCTCAGGAGGATATGAAAACTTCCCATCTGGATGGGGGTATTATCCTGGAGGCTATAGAAAGAACTGATTATGCAATACCTAAAGATTCGGAAAACATTGTTCTTAATGGGCTCTACGTTAATGGAAAAGGGTCGGTTGTAGATTTTGTTGGTACAGATGGCCATAGGTTGGCACTCTACAGACCTCAAGTAGATAACTTTAACTTGAAATTTTTACTGCCCAAAAAGAGTTTAAAGGTTTTGAAAAAGTTAATAGTAAAATTAGACGAGTTAACATTGGCCGCCTCCGAAAATTTCGCCTTCATTGAGGGTGAGAATTGGAAATTAGCAGTTCGCCTTTTGGAGGGAGATTATCCAGATTACGAAAGCGTTTTACCTTCGGAAACGAATTACAATGCTTTAATAGCAGTAGAAGAATTTGTTAACGCTTTAAAGAGGGTGACCCTTTTAATAGAGGGCAAAGTTAAGCCTGTAAAAATCACTCTAATGGAAAATCTCGTTAAACTGGAAGTCTCCGACCCTGAATTCGGAGAAGCGGAGGACGAAGTAGAAGCGGAGTATGTTGGGGAAACTATATCGACCGAATTTAACGCTCGTTATATTATCGAAGCTCTCGATAACTATGATAGCGAAAGAATTTGGTTCAAGTTGGTAGACCCCGACTCTCCCGCCGTAATAGAAGCCGAAAATTTTGAAGAGGAACCTTACATATGCCTAATTATGCCTATGGCTATTTAACCTTTCCAGTTTTTGTTCCAACCTTTTATCCAAATTAGGTTTTATTAAGAGATAGGAGGAAACTCTGTTAACTATTTCCGCCCAGTAAGGCGCGGCCACCGTTCCGCCATAAAGTAAGCCCCTATAAGGGGCTTTGGGTTCATCAACTAGAACCAACAAAACATATTTGGGTTTTGGATAGGGAAAGAAACCTATAAAAGAGGTAACATAACGTGTTGAAGAATACATGTGAAGTTTTTTATCGTAGACTTGAGCAGTTCCCGTTTTTCCTCCAACCCTGTAGTAGTAGGGGTTTGCTTTCTTTCCGGTTCCTCTAATTACAATTTGGTGGAAAGTTTCTAAAAGCCATCTTCGCGTTTCTTCGTCAAACAAGGGTTCGCTATTTATATATTGGGGCTTGAACTCTTTAATAACCTTACCATCTTCTCTAACCACCTTTTCAACCAGTTGGGGAACGGGAGCATAACCTGTTAGTAAAGCGGCGTAGGAACTAACAAGATGAATAGGTGTTAATGCTAAACCTTGGCCGAACGCTATATAAAGCCGGTTGGCAGGTAGGTTTAAATTCGGTATTAATCCGGAAGTAGAACCGGGAAAGTTGGAGATTTTTTTATTCCACCCTAAAAGATTTATAAGCCATTCTTCATCTTCCTTTTTAAGGTGCCGCGCTATTTGAACGGTTCCCACATTGGAAGAATGAACCAAAACGTCTCTAACGGAGAGGTAAGAGGTATACAGTCTTTCTGCATCCCTTACTATATGCCCCCCTATCTTTGTGCGACCTCCATCTATATAAATTTTGTCGTTCACGGAGATTCGGTGTTTGTATAGCGCCAAGCCTACAAAAAAGGGTTTGATAACGGATCCCATTTCGAATACATCCATGAAGGCCGGATTGCGACTGTTTAGATATTCTTGCCAGTTTTTAAAGGGTTTGTTGGGATTAAAATCGGGATATACCGCTAAACCCAATATTTTTCCGTTGTAGGCGTTCATCAGTAATATGACAACCTTTTTAGGTTTCCATCGTTTTACTATTTCCTCTTTGGTTTCTTCTAAAATTGCTTGAATTGTAAAATCGATAGTAAGATATACATCGGAAGTTAAATTCTTTTTCATATATCTAAATGCCGGTACATCTACACCTTTTAGCTTTATTCCATAAAGGTAGGGAATTTTTATTGGTCCTGCATAGAGATTCTTATCTTCCATAAGTTCCACACCGGCCTTCCCAAAGTTTTGGGAGTTTACAAAGCCGATAGTGTTAGCAAGAAATCTTCCTTGTGGATATACCCTTTTATTGGCAACTTCCACACCGGTCCAATCTAAAATCTCTTGAATTGCACATATCTTTCTGGGAAGTTCCCCCGAAGGGGGCTTTTTGCAAAATTCTCGAAGTTTGAAAGTATCAACTACGTATCGTCCAAACAATGCTTTCGTAAGTTTTCTTTGGGTTTTCCATAACGCATAACGGAGTTTTTTAAAAATCCTGTATATATCACGGTTTGGGGATTGGTATATTTCTAAATAACCTTCTTTGGAATTTAGCTGTTTTAATATCTCCTTTTTGGGAATATTAAAAGCTACATCGAAAGTTGAGGCATAAATCTGTTTAGCTTCCTCACTGAGTTTCGAAGTTATGGCGTAATAAATATAGTTGTCAATGGTAATGGCAAGGGGAACACCATCGGCAGAGTAGATTATTCCCCGCCATTCCGGTAAAGTTATGGTTCTTACATCAGAGTATCTTTTTGTGAGTTCTTTAAAGTAATTGTCCTTAAATAGGAGTTGAATTTGTATATATCTAATTCCCAAGAGAATAAACATTGCAAGAAAGAGCAGGTAGAGATAAAGAAAACGTTTTCTTAAATCCATTTTTAGGAGCTTTTAGTTTAGGAAACCCTTGTTCCGTTTTTTATATTCTTTTCCACCGTAAGGAGGGAGAAATTCTCTCCGTCGTTGGCTGCCAAAAGCATACCTTGGCTTTCGATACCCATTAGTTTTTTGGGTTTTAGGTTGGCCACAACTATAACCTTTTTGCCTTTCAATTCCTCGGGAGTGTAAAAAGGTTTAATGCCCGCAACTATCGTTCTCGGATTTTCCTCGCCGAGTTCCACGGTAAGTTTGTAAAGTTTTTTGGCCTTAGGTATCTCTTCCACTTCAAGGATTTGTCCCACCTTTAGAACCACCTTTTGGAAATCGTTAAAGTCGATATACTCCACACCTTCAGGTTTTTTCTCCTCCATCTTTACCTCCTTAGGTTTTTCTTCAACCTTCACTATAAAGGTTAGGTCATCTTCAGTAATCCTCCTAAAGAGGTTCTCCTTTTTACCAACCTTTAGGGGGGTTTTTAAAACAAAAGCGTTTAACCTATCGAAGGTTTCAAATTTTTCTAAACCAACCATTTTTAGGGCTTTTTCCATAGTTGTCGGCATAAAGGGGTAGAGCAGGTGGGTAATTACCGCCAAACCGTTTAGGGCAATGTAGAGAACCGTTTTTAACCTTTTGAGGTCTTTGTTTTTATAGAGCTCCCAGGGTTTGGTTTGGTCTATAAACCGGTTTAGGTATTCGGCAAGTTTTAAAACCTCCTCGAGGGCTTTGTGGAACTTGTAATCCTCAACAAGTTTTATGTAATTTCTGATAATCCCCTCGGTAAGGTTTTTGTAATCGGAAAACTCGGAAAGGTCTTTCACATTATCGATTTCCCCCCCGAGGTATTTGTGAACCATAGCAACGACCCTTGAGTAGAGGTTTCCTATCTCGTTTACCAGTTCGCCGTTTACCCTGTTTAAAACACTTTCGCGGGTTAGGTTTCCATCTTCCCCGAAGGGTGTCTCCCTAAAGAGGATATACCTAAAGGGGTCGACGCCTATCTTTTCCACCGCCACAAAGGGGTCTATTACATTTCCCAAACTTTTGGAGATTTTGTGCCCCTCAACGAGCCACCAACCGTGGGCAAAAATCTGTTTGGGGAGCTCCTCCCCGGCGCTCATTAAAAAGGCCGGCCAATAGACGGCGTGGAACCTCAAAATATCCTTACCCACAAGGTGGAGGTCGGCCGGCCACCACTCCCTATATTGGGGCTTTGGATAACCTATCCCGCTAAGGTAGTTGGTTAGGGCGTCGAACCATACATAAACGGTTTGGTTCTCATCGAAGGGGGCGGGTATACCCCATTTAACCCTATTGCGGGGACGGGTTATGGAGATATCCTTAAGTCCTTGCCTTACGAACTCTTTTACCTCGTTAAAGCGGTATTCGGGCTTTACAAATTGCGGGTTTCTTTCGTAGAACTCCAAAAGGGGCTCCGTATATTTCGAGAGCCTAAAGTAGTAGGTTTCCTCCTTTATATACTCGCAAGGTTTTTTATGAATCGGGCAAACGTTCCCCTCGAGGAGTTCCTTTTCCGTTTTAAACTCCTCACAGCCGACGCAATACCAACCTTCGTAATACCCTTTATAGATATCGCCCTTTTCGTAGCACCTTTGGAGGATATGTTTAACCGCCTTAACGTGCTCGGGTTCGGTTGTTCTTATAAACCTATCGTAGGAGATATTTAAAAGTTTCCAAAGTTCCTTAAAGCGGTTGGCATTTTTATCGGCCAACTCTTTGGGTGTAATTCCCAACTTTTCCGCCGTCTGTTGGATTTTTAAACCGTGCTCGTCTGTCCCCGTTAGGAAAAATACCTTTTTATTCCTCAAACGGTTGAACCTTGCCAAAATATCGGCCGCAATTGTTGTATAGGCATGTCCCAAATGGGGGTCGCCGTTAACGTAGTAAATCGGCGTGGTTATATAGTATTTAGATTCCATTAAGAGGATAAAGGATAAAAAAACACCTAAACAAGATTAGGCCTTCTTATCTTTTACAACTTCCCATTCGGTGATAAGTTGCCTTCCTCTCACAAAATGGGAACGAAGTCTTAAATGTAAAAGCTTTGAAAGGGCTTTAAAGCCTTCTCCACCAACCAAAGTAGGAATATCTTCACCACCTACTATTACCGGTATATGTATTAGTCTAACTTCATCAACAAGGTTGTTTTTTACCAACTGCCAGTTAACGTTCGATCCTCCCTCTACCAAAATACTTCTAATACCCTTTTTGTATAAAAATTCCCAAATTTCTTTAAAGTCCAGTTTCTCTTTTTGAAAGAGAAAAACTTTATGCCCTTTGCTTTCTATGGCCTTTCTTACATCCTCGGGCATTTTTGGGGTTGTTAAAATCCAAGTTTCCGAATCCTTCGAAAAGATATTGGCATCTAAAGGAATATTTCCACTTCCACAGGGAATTATCCTTATAGGATTCTTGCCTTCAACATATCGAACAGTTAAAGAGGGATTGTCGGTTCTTACCGTTTCGCAACCTACCATTATGGCATCTACTTTGGCCCTTATTTGGTGTAGGTATTTGTAGGCCTCCACATCCATAAAAGTCATTAACTCTTTTGAGGAAGCTCCCCTGTAGAGGGTTAGTTTTCCATCTACGGTAATTTCGGAAGTTATTATCGTATAGGGTTTATTGGACATAAATTCACTATATTAACTTTGAATGAAAAAAGGGGAATCCCCGGAGGGGTAGAGATTCCCCCCACAGCTTAAACCGAAGTTTTAGAAATTCTGATACCAAGTTTCTTAACTATATCAACATATTTGTTGTAATCGGTCTCTTTGAGATATTCGAGAAGTCTTCTTCTTTTGTTAACCATAGCTATAAGTCCCCTGCGGGAGTGGATATCTTTTTTATGTCTTTTTAGATGTTCGGTTAGCCTTTGGATTTTTTCGGTCAAAATTGCAATTTGAACTTCGGGGGAGCCGGTATCCTTCTCATGTCTCTGATACTCTTTAATAATTTTTTCAATTGTGTCCTTGGGTAAGGCCATTTTTTCCACCTCCTTTAAATTTGGTGAACTTAGCTATTATAGCATTGCCGAATAATTAAAAATCTATTTTTAAGCTTAACTTGCTGCTTACCTGTTAAATTCTTATGTGAGAAACACCTCTTTAGTAGGCATACTAACCTTTTTATGGAATCGAAGAAGTTTCTTCAGGAAGGGGACAAAGTTCCTAACTTCTGCCTTAAAGGTATCGATGAAAATGGCCAGGAAAAGGAGTTTTGTTTTAAAGATTTTGCTAAAGGAAAGGTAATTATTTATTTTTACCCTAAAGATAATACTCCCGGCTGCACCACCGAGGCGTGCGATTTTAGGGATAATCTGAATTTAATAAAAAATTACGGGATAACCGTTATAGGAATTTCACCCGATAGTGTCCAATCACACAAAAGGTTTAAAGAAAAACACAACCTCAACTTTATACTTCTTTCGGATATTGATAAAAAGGTTGCGGAAATGTTTGGTGCCTATGGGGAAAAGAAAAGCTATGGAAAAATTACTAAAGGTATTATAAGAAGTACCTTTTATATAGAGGACGGTGTTATTAAAAAGGCGTGGAGAAATGTAAGAGCAAAAGGGCACGTTGAAAGAATTCTTAAAGAACTCGGTTTATTGAAAAAATAATTTTCGCTTTGCACTGCCTTTAATTAATTATTTAATAATGCTTATAAAAGTTAAAGCCAAGCCTAAATCGAAAAAAGAGGGAGTAAAGCGCATTGAAAATAACCTCTACGAGGTTAGAGTAAATGCTCCCCCGGAAAAAGGTCGGGCAAATGAAAAAATAAGAGAACTTTTGGCGGAATTTTTTAAAATTCCCAAATCGAGGGTGAAATTGATTAAAGGTGAAACTTCGAAAGAGAAGATTTTTGAAATCGACCTACCTGAAAAGGCCTAATAATTTAATCTCCTATGAGTATCTACGACAGGGATTATTACAATGAAGAGAACCGTAAAAGGTTGATAAAAATAGAAAAGGTTCATACCGAAATTTGGGTGCAGATTGAAAATCAACAGAAAATGTTGGATCAACTTTTTGACCTTATAAAATTACTCCGGGAGGAAAGAAAAGAACTTTTAAAACGAATAGAGGTCCTTGAAAAGGAAAGGGATCTCCTTTGGAAGGAGATAGAGGCTTTAAAAAAACATTTGGAGGCTCAATAGTTTTCTAAAAACCTTTTAATGCGTTCAACTCCCTCTTTCAACCTATCTAAGGAGGCGGTATAAGCAAAGCGGATGTAAAGGTTGGTTTTGTTTTCACCAAAGTCCACACCGGGGGTGACCGCCACTCCCGCCTTTTCCAATAAATCTTTAGCAAACTTTAAACTGTTTTTTGAATACTTTTCTATATTTGCCCAAATATAAAAGGCCCCTTCGGGTGGGGTTTCTATTTTAAATAGCTTACTTAGCTCGCTATATAAGTAATCCCTTCTTTCTTTGAAAGTGTTTCTTACCTTTTTTAAATAGGTATCGTCCCTTAAAGCTTCAATAGCCACCAGCTGACTTAAGGTTGGAGGGGATATGAATAGATTTTGGGCAATTATCTGCATAGGGCGGACATATTTTTTGGGAACGATAACCCATCCTAATCTAAAACCGGGCATACAGAAATATTTGGAAAAACCGTTTACCACTATAGCCTTGTCGGTAAATTCCAAGGCGGTATGAACTTCCTTTTCGTAATTTAAACCATGGTAAATTTCATCGGAGATAAAAAGTAAATCCTCCTTCTCCGCATAGTTGGCCAACTCCTTTAGGGTAGATTTTGAATAAATATTCCCGACTGGGTTGGAAGGGGAGGTTATTAAAAATCCTTTATAGTGTTCCGTATAACCTTTTAACTCTTCAAGGTGAAAACTTCTCAACTCATAGTTGGTTGAGTTATCTATTTGTACCGTGAATGGTTCCAAACAGTAAATCTGTGCAAAGTTTTTATAACAGGGATACCCTGGGTCGGTGAAAACAATACCTTCACCCGGTTCAAAGAGGGCGGAAAATATAAGGGAAAACGCTCCGCTCGTTCCGGTGGTTATTAAAATTCTTTCGGGAGATATATAGACCCTATATTTCCTCCAGTAATAGTAAGCTATCTCTTCCCGCAGTTCCCAAATTCCTAAAGAGGGGGTATAGTGGTTGGCCTCTTTTTTTACCTTTTCAATCTTTTCCAACACCCTTGGGGAGGGGGGCAGGTCGGGTTCCCCTATTTCCATATGGACTATATCTCTTCCTTTTTTTTCTAGTTCTTTAGCCTTTTCGAGAATCTCCATAACTATGAAAGGACTTACCTTTTCTATCCGCCCCATGGTGGTTATTGAAGCATACCTTCTACCTTTTAACGGTTGATAACCAAAATTTGACAAAGTGGATAGCTACCCTTCCCGAAAAACCTCGTTCGGCAGCAAACTCTAAAGAGGCCTTTTTTATCGCCGGGCTAAATTTGACCCCAAATTTTTCAAGATGTAGCTTTACAGCCTTTAGATAGTCCTCCTTGGAAAAATTGTTAAATCCCAATCTTAATCCAAAACGGTCTACCAAGGAGAAAAGTTCCTCTTCCAGTTCGCGATTGGAGGTGTTTTCATCGGGTTTTAAAGTTAGGTTCCTCAAGTTGGAGGTTGCGTAAAATACTACATTATTAGGTCTTTTTATAACCGAACCATCCAAAAGGGTTTTCAAGAGTCTTATAGACCTTTCCTCGGAACGGTCAAACGTTAAATCCTCTAGGAGGATTATAAATTTCAAATTCTCCAAATCGTGGGCTGCATCTAGGAAATCAAAGAGAAAATCTACTTCTTCTCTGTCTACCTGTAAAAGTTTTAGCTCCGGAGAGAGATTTAACATTGCCCGAACCAAGGAACTCTTTCCCGTTCCCCTTTTACCCCACAGGAGGATATCGTTAAAAGCTTCACCTTTCAAAAGGGCTAAGGTATTTTTTTTTAAAAGTTCCTTTTGCCGTTCAAATCCTACAAAATCCTCTAAAGAGGGAATAGATGGATGTCTAACCGCTTTTAGGTTTCCTTTTAATCTTAAAAATACCCTAGCGGTTTTGAAAAAAGAAAGATCCATTTAACGAAAAATTCTCTTCACCCTTTCCCCTATGGAGGTCATAATTTCGTAAGGAATGGTTCCAATAAGGGAGGCCAAATCGCTAAATTTTTGCCTTCTATCGATCAAAATGACCCTCTCTCCTTCCGATGGTTTATTATTTCCAAAATTGACCACCGAAAGGTCCATTGTTATGTTTCCCACGATAGGAAAGCTTTTTTCTTTATAAAAGACCTTTAAACGGTTGGAAAATTTTCTATTTAGCCCATCGGCGTAGCCGAAGGGAATAATTCCTATCCACGAAGCTTTTTTCAATTTATATCTGCAACCGTAAGAGATACAACTTCCCTTAGGGAGTCTTTTAACGGTTAGAATTGGGGAACTTACCTCGGAAGGAAAGAATAGCTTCAAACCCTTTTCTTTTAGAAGGGGAGAGGAATACTCCCCATAAATTGCAAGACCTACCCTAACAAGGTTGGTGTAAAAAGCTTTATAAACCAAACCGGCGGAGTTTTGAATGTGTAGGTATTTAATCCCTCTTAAAGGGAGGGTTAATTTGTAAAACTCCCTTATTTGGTTTTCAGTAAATGTTCTATCTATATCGGCGGAGGGAAAATGGCTCATAACCCCTTCAGGTGGAAATCTTTTTAGAAGTTCGTAGGGGGGAACCAAAAAGCCGCACCTTCCCATACCTGTATCGATGTTGAGATGGTAAGGAATCTTTAAATTCAATACCAACCTCAGTTCTTTAAAATTTCCCACCACCGGTGTGAGCCTATAGATTTTTAGTAAAGGTACCTCCCAAGGCAAAAAGCCAAATAGAACTAAAATGGGTTTTCTAATACCGGCTTTCCGAAGTTTGGCTCCCTCTTCGGGTGTGGCTACGGCGAAAAACTCAATCTCTTTCAAAGGTTCCAACAGATGTGCAACCTCTTTAGCTCCATGGCCGTAAGCGTTTGCTTTTACTACAGCGATAATTTTTTTTCCCGCGAAGCGGGCTATATTTTTTATATTCGCAATTAAGGAATTTTTAGAAATTTGCCACAAGCTTCGGAAAGCCATAGCACAAAAGAATTCTGTATTAAGAGAATAAAATATAAAAGCAAACTACCTTGCATCAAAGATACGGAGCTTCGGAGTGGGTTTGTATCACTTCATAATAGGGTTTTAGCCCGCAAATTTTCTATAAAAGGTAAGGTTTTCCAAAAAGGGGTATATTCCTATCTGTTTTGATTTCCTATTCTACCTTTTTGTTATCATTTAACAAAAACTCAAGAAGGGAGGATAGTTAATGACCGCCAAAGTGTTGGAGCTGCTAGATAAACCCAAATTGGTATCGAAAAAACAGGTTTCCCCAAGAGGGTACTTTTTGGAAATCTACCACCCTTTGGTGGCAAATAAGGCCAAAGCTGGCCAGTTTGTTACCTTCCAAGCTACCGAGCTAAGTCCCCGCCAACCGATGCAGATTGTGGAAATAAATCCTCAAAAGGGAACCTTTTCCATTCTTGTAGAGGCCTACAATAGGGCAACGGTAGAACTCGTTGAACTTTTTGAGGAAGGGGACGAGTTTTTTAACGTGGAAGGTCCTAATGGTAATCCTTTCCCTGTGGAAAAATATGGAACCGTCCTTGTTATCGGCCACGGTTGGGGGGCGGGGGCCAACTACCCTATAGCTAAAGCTTTGGCCGATGCGGGTAATGACGTTTACATCGCTATCGTAGGCGGCAGCAGGGAAAACATCTACTGCGAAAAGGAGTACAAGGAGCTCTTTGGAGAAGAAAAGGTCTCCGTTTACACCGAAGATGACGAATACGGCAGAGAGGGCGGTGTAATTCAAGCACTTGAGGACTTTATTAACGAAAAGGGAACTCCCGACCTCGTAGTTTACGCCGGTGGAACCGGTCAGGGTGAGATACTCGCCGAGGCTACCAAAGAGAAGGGCATTAAAAATATCTCGCTCGTTGCTTCGATGATGCTCTGCACCAGCGGACTTTGCTTAACCTGCAGGGTGAAAGTTGGCGACAAAATGGTCCAAAACTGCTTAGAAGGACCTTACCTCGACGGAAATGCGGTTGATTGGAAGAATGTCGCCTTCAGAAGTGGCTACTATTGGGACCTTGAAAAGGAAAACCTCGAATACTTTGTTAACAAGCTCTTACCGAGGTTAAAGAGAAAAAAGCAGCAACAAAAAAAGGAACAATAAACAGAGTCCGTCTCCCCAAAGGGTGGGTGGAGGAGATTGTGAAAACTGCAAAAGAGGTTTTCGGAAACTCGGTAAAACTCTGGTTGTTCGGTTCCAGAACTGACCTAAATAGGAGGGGAGGGGATATAGACCTCTATCTGGAAACAGGGGAAGGCTACAAAACTCAAAAGGTGGTCAAATTTTTAGCCAAACTCTACATGAGGATAGGGGAGCAAAAGATAGATGTTGTGGTTGAAAAGTTTGGCTCAACATCGGAGATAGCTATAGAGGCAAAAACCAAAGGTGTGAGGTTATGTTAAGGAACCTTCAAAAGGTAATAGAGGAACTGGAAAAACACAAGGCGAGGATGCTCTTTGCAAAAAAGCAGATAGAGGAATGGGGAGAAATTAGTGAGGAGCTTTTCGAAGACCCTCAAAAGGTAGCGGTGATAGATTCTTTCATTTTCAGGTTTACAAAGTTCCAAGACGCTTTGGGGAAAAAACTTTTTCCACTCACTTTAAAGGTGCTCGGTGAGGATATAGAGAACCAACCCTTTTTGGACTGGTTAAATAGATTAGAAAAACTTGGATTGGTTTCAAGTGAAGAGTGGTTTCAACTTAGGGCGTTAAGAAACAAAATGACCTGTACCTACCCTTGGGAGACGGAAAAAATTATTGAAGACCTCAAAGAGGCCTTAAATAAGAGCGAACTTCTTTTGGAGATTTTTGAACGTTTTAAAACCTATTTGGGTGAGAGAAACCTTTTAAAAACTACCTAAGGAGGTTTTTAAAAATGGCCATTAGGTGGCTCGATAGAAATGAAACCTGCCTTTTGCCGGCGGAGGAGCGTAAAAAAACTTTTAAGGAATACGACCTCGGTTATACGGTCAACCAAGTTTTGGATGAGAGCGATAGGTGTATCTTCTGCAGGGACTACGACAAAAGGTGTAAGGCGGGATGCCCGGTAGGAAACGATATTCCGGTATTTATCGATTATGTTGAAA
>Ga0256833_1000343_pt1 | contig 36643 bp, 42 predicted proteins | sample 356284metaG_FD_190535 | JGI IMG/M metagenome (GOLD analysis project Ga0256833, IMG submission 190535) | Hydrothermal vent microbial communities from Mid Atlantic Ridge, Atlantic Ocean - 356-284 | ecosystem: Environmental > Aquatic > Marine > Hydrothermal vents | place: Atlantic Ocean: Mid... | reverse complement strand
TATTATTAACAGAGTAAGCACTTCAGGAAGTATCTGTCCACCAGCAAATGCAGAAAACAGACCAATAACAGAGCCTACAATAACATCAACAGGAAAGTGAGCTCCCATATAAATTCTTCCGTATGCTATCAGCAGTGCATAAATGATAAACACCAAATCAATCCATAAATTTCCGTAAAAAAGCATAACACCTGTAACTGTAAAGGCAAAAGCAGCATCAGCAGAAGGAAAACTCTTCAGTGTAACAGGCTCTAAAAGATAAACATCGTTCAGCAGTTTAGAAGGTCTTTTGTGCCTGAAGGTGTATTTTAAAAAGGGCATAAGTATTCCAGTAATAATCAGGGAAATAGTAAGATGTAAAACTCCCTTTATTCCTGCCACAGCAAAAAAAATAGGAAAAAATACAATCAGAGAATATGTCTTTCCCATATAAAAAAAGTATCTGTAAAACCTGTCTAAAACCTTGCTTCTTTTAGAGTTTATAAGTCTGAACAACTTCACGTTCCATTTTATCTTCAGCTCCCAGTCTGGGGGAATTATTCTTTTTTCAGCCATTTACCACCTCAAACAGATTTGTTATGATAACAGGCCTGAAACCAAAATACAGATTTCCTATCTTAAAGTCATACTCGTAAATCTCAAAGTGATAAAAGCCCTCCCTTTCAGCTGTATAAGAAAAACTATCTCTTTCTGTTATAACAACAGGACTGTTTTCACACTTTAACAGTTTTACAGTTTTACTTTTTCTGCACAGGCAGTTTAAAACTGCTCCCTTCGGGGCTTTTTCTCCTGGAAGATACACTCTATCTTCAAACTCTCCCCAGAAATCTCCTTCTGTCTGCTTTAGTGATATAAACAGATTTCCCTCTTTTAGGGCTCTTAGAACCTCATTTTTATCCTTGAGAGGCTGACGGGAGTAGACTTTGTTTACAAGCCATCTAAATCCAGACCTGTAAGATGGGATTAAAATGCCGTGGGTATGTTCCTGATAAACAAGTTTTATGTGAAGGTCAAGACCTCCTATCATCTTCAGCCCTTTTGCTCTTGCAAAATAAAGCCTGACCCACTTTTCCAAAGGAATTAGAGCATTCCATTTGTGGAGAATATTTCTCGTAAAGGGAAGTAAAATCAGATTTTTTATCAGTGAGATAACAGATAGAGCCTTATTCCATACAACACCGTCCTTTATGTTGATAATTTCATACAGATAATCCTTTTTAAACTCTCCCTTCCACCTGTAATGTTCAAACTCAAAGTTGTTTGGATGGGAAATAACAGGAAGCTTATTTCCAAGTAGTAAAAGTCTTCCTTCAGGTGTGTTTTTTTCAATACCTGCAAAAATCTGACTGTCTTCAAAAAACCTGTAGTTGTCGTTATCGTGGTCTGTAACAAATACAAAATCTATACTGTTTTCTTCCACAGCTTTTTTAATGTCAGAAGGTTTACCAAGGGAGTCAAAGGAAAACTGGGTATGAATGTGGGCGATGACATTGTATTTTTTTATCCCTTCAAGCTCCCTGTCTAATTCTTTACAGCTATCTTCTTTTATCTTTACACTCCTAAAAGGTCTGAACTCTAAATAAAGGAGCAGAAAAAGTGCAGTAAGTAAAAAAATGTAAAACAACTTACCTCCTTAAAAATTTTTTGAATATTTTACCATCAGCTGCTTGAGATAACAGAAAATCTGTAAAATACTCCCTTCTTCTTAATAAGCTCCTCCTTTGTCCCTTCCTCAATAATTTTTCCATTTTCCATAACAACTATTCTGTCTGTTATCTCAAGGAGCTTCAGTCTGTGGGTAATAATTAGGGCAGTTTTATCTTTGAAATACTTTCCAATCTCTTCCATAATGTATTCTTCTGTTTCCACGTCAAGGGCTGAAGTTGCCTCGTCAAAGATGATTATGTCTGGATTTTTCAAAAATATCCTTGCAATAGAAATCCTCTGTCTCTCTCCTCCAGACAGTCTTGAACCTTTCTCACCTAATACTGTGTCAAGTCCATTTTCTAAACGAAAAACAAAGTCTGCTTTAGCTTTTTTAAGTGCCTGAATAAGCTCCTCGTCTGTTGCATCAGGTTTTGCTATAAGTAGATTATTCCTCAGTGTATCATTGAATATAAATACTTCCTGTGAAACCATACCAACCTTTTCCCTAAGGGAAAAAACAGAATAACCTCTCAGCTCTACATTATCAATCAAGACTTCTCCAGTATACTCAGTTATCAGTGCTGGCAGTATCTTTACAAGAGTTGACTTTCCAGAACCTGTTGCCCCCACTATACCTAACTTTTCACCTTTTTTTATTTTCAGGTTTATATTTTTCAGTAAGACACTTTCACCTATCTTAACGGTAACATTCTTGTATCTTATGCTCTCCTTCAGACCTTTAAAATCCTTTCCCTTATCATCTTCTACAGGAAGATTTAAAACATACTTTATCCTCTCAACTACAGGAGTGAGAGCTTTCAGATTAATTGCTCCCCTCTGGAGGGTTTGGAGAGAGTTAACAAGTATTAAAACCCCTCCTAAAAAGGAGAAAAAGTCACCAGCAGTTATCTCTCCTTTTATTATTCTGATTCCCCCATAAAATATTATTCCTGCTGTGGCAATATAAGCCACAATCTCCACAGAAGAAAGATAAACAGTCTCGTAAAATCTGTTTTTTTTCTGCCTTTTAAATAAATCACTGTTTATCCTGTTAAAATACCTGAAGAATACTTTCTCGTGGAACAGCTTCACTACTTCAATGCCAGATACAATCTGATTTAGATGTTGTATATACTGAGAGAAACTCTCCTGAAGTCTTTTAGAATATTTTTTTCTTTTTTCTCCAAAGTATTGAAGAGCAAATGCAAGAACAGGCACAGTAAAAGCAAAAATCATAAACATCTTCCAGTCTCTATATAAGAGAACCCCAATAATACCTATAACTGTAAATGTTTCTGTTATTATGTTTGTCCCAATTGTTGAAGAAATCTCACCGAACCTTTCCACGTCTGTTGTTGCTCTGCTGATTATGTCTCCGGAAGTTTCTTTTCTGTAAACGGAAGGCTTTGCCCTTAAAATACGATTGTAAATCTTTGCTCTCATTTCCCTTAAAGCTCTGTAAATCACAACTGGATACAGATAATTTTTTAGAAAAAAACCAACCTGCTTACCAACAGCTATACCGATTAAAACAGAAGTAATAACAATCAGCTTTTCATAACTTTTCTCTACAAAAACGTCATCAACAACATCCTTTATCAAATAAGCAAGACCTGCCATAGATGCAGACTCTAAAATAGAGCCAAAAAGTGCAAGAAGAAGTAAAGGCCAGTGTTTCTTATAAGTTCTGTATAAAAAAGTAATACTTTTCTTTTCTATCAATACCTGTTCACCTTATCCTGATGTAGCTTCTTAAAGTCTTCAAGAACATAAATATGAACAGTCCTGTATTTCCAGCCACGATAAATAATATCATATTTATAATGGGCTTTAACCCTCTCAAAAGATTTTTTTACCTTTTCTGGAAGCCCCCAGTAAGCAACATAAATTCCTGTGTATCCTTTCCCTTCAAACTGCTCTATTCCCGGCCACAGGTCAAACTGGTTCATCCTCCGCTGAATAACAACACAGTAAGTCTGAGGATTACCTTCCACATAAAAAGACAGTTCAGAAGCAATGTGGTAACTGCGGGAAAAAATAAAGTATTTATCTGTTTCTAACTCCTTTACAATCTGTGTTACTTTTTTGCCAAGTTCTTCCCATCCTACAAGTCTGTGGAGAGGGTCAACCTTTGGTGGGTATAGCCTTCCAAGACCTATTTTGTCTAAATAAAAAGGGTAAAACAGGGTAAATATACTCCATACAGACAGGACAAAACCTACAAGAAATGTTTTAAACCACTTGTTTTTATAAATGTAATAGGCAGTTAGTAGATAAAGGGTGGCATATCCAAAGGCAGGCCAGTTTGCCTCTATATGTTTTTTTCTTGCAAGGAACAAAAATACCAAAAAAACAAAAACAGGAAGTATCCACAGATAAAAAATCCTGTAATCCCTTCTGTCCTTAAACCCCCTGTAAAGGGCGTAAGCAAAAAATGGAAACAGAAAAATAGAGTTTATTCCTATCTGGGATAAAACAAACTCCCCCATGTAGCGAAGGGATTTTTCAAGTGTTACCTCCTTAACGTTTCCCCCACCAAGACCAAGGAGATGTTTGAAAGTAACAAAATCATGAAAAAAGTTCCACACAACAACAGGAATAGTAAACAGGGAAGCTATTCCAATAGAGACATAAAAATACCTGTTTTTAAAAACATCTCTTCTGAAAAAAAACAGAAAAATCAAAACAGGAGGCAGAAAAAGAACCATTGTGAACTTGGACAAAAAACCCAATCCTGCAGAAATACCTGTTCCTATCCACAAAGATAGTTTGTTTTCTGCTACTGCCTTAAAAAACAGATAAACAGTAAGTAGCCAGAAAAAAGCAAGGGGAGTGTCAGTCAGAAATATATATCCTCCTATCTGATAAACAGGAACAGCAGTTATAAACACAGAGGAAAAGAAGGCTAAATGCTCGTCTTTAAACATCTCACGGATAAGAAGAAAAACAAGAATTCCTATCCCAAAACCAAGGAGCACAGCATTAATTCTCACCCCAAGTTCTGTGTTTCCTAAAACAGCAGTAGAAACGAAGTTCATGTAAGCAATTAAAGGAGGCTTGGAGTAGTAAGACCAGTCAAGATGTTTCGACCAAAGCCAATACTGGGCTTCTTCAGTGGACAGGTCTGTGATGTTAGCAACTGTGTAAAAAATCTTCAGCAGAGCAACAATAAGATGAAACAGCAAAACTTTTTTAATCATCTTCTTTTATACAGGTAGATTTTTTCGCTTTTGTAATCATATGAAGAGATGAGAAATCCTGTGTTCAATTTCTTATTACAACTTATAAAGTAATCCCAATTAGGATTTTTTCTTTCAGACAAGACAATCTTTTGAGTCATTATGTCTACATAAAAAATCAGACCTTTGTGAACGACACAGTTTGTAGCGACATCACCATTTTTAACTGTTGGAACTATATGCTGGGCGATTTTACGATATAAACCTTTCTTTTCAGTTTCATAAGGAAAGTAAAGTAATCCAACAAGAATTCTGACAATAAAAGAAAAAAGCAAGATACCAGTTATAATTTTAAATATCTTCTGTGTATGTATTCTATGTATTAGGAATGAAAACAGTATTGCAACTATTGGAAACAACGGGAGAACATATCTACCTCGTGCCCCTGCAGATATTAGATATGGCAGATAGTTTATAATAAATAAAAAAATCAGTATGAACACATTCTCTGGAACAGAAACACTTTTCAGCTGGCTTCTTTTTATAAATACAATAAATAAAACAAAAGCACTAATAAGTAATGTCTGTTTAATATTAAGTAGAGGATACATTATTATATGTTTAAGGAATATAAAAATATCCTTAGATTGCTCCACTCTACCAAAACTTTCGCTCCATAAGGTAGCAATGTAAGTTTCAGGATTTTTCAGTGATAATATCCATAAAACAACAGGAACAACAGAAAATAACATAGATAAAAAAACTCCACCTACCATCCACAATAGACTATATTTCTTGTAAAATCCGTATAAAGTTAAAATAAACAATGTTAGAAGTAGAAATACAAATGCAGGAAATCCTTTAAGAAGAAAAGAAAAACCTGTTAAAATACCAGAAAACACAAACAATACATAAGATTTTCTTTTTAATGCAAGAATAAGACTGATTATCATACTGAAAACAAAAAAAGTTAAAGTCATATCTATTTCTGCCAGGAAACCGTACCAAAACAATACATCAATAAAACTTAAAAAAATTAGCCCGGAAAGAACTGAATATTCCCAACTCTTAAAAACGAAAATATTAGAGAACCATACTATCAAAAGAGAAACAAAAACTGTAAAAGTGATACTAACCAGTCTTCCTGTATAGGCTTCCCAACCAAACAGCTTTGAATACCCTATTATCAACCAGTTAAATAAAGGGGGTTTCCTGTAATACTCTTCTCCTAAATAAGTAGGTTGAGAAAAGTTACTTATATAGCTCATTTCATAAGCCATTACCATTCTTGTTGGTTCTTCTCCTCTAAATCTGTAATCTAAACTTCCAGAGAATAACGAAATAACAGCTAATATGTATAAAAACAAAAGAATCTTTTTCATTTTAAGTCCATAACCTTGTGTATTACATCTTCAGGTTTTATCTGTAACAAACATCTATAGTTTCCAAGTTTACAATTAGCACTACAACAGAACTTACATTCCATTTCTACATTAGCAAAGTTAAGTAAACTGTAATTTTCAGGCTTCCATATTGGATATCCTCCCAGTATCACAGTAGCTGGTTTTCTTAAGCCTACAGCAAGATGGTAAGGAAGACTTTCTACAGAAATAAGATGTTTAGAAAGTTTTATAAGAGCTCCAAACTCTCTTATACTGTCAGAAGTAAATATATAAGGTTTTGATTTTGTCAAAGACACTATTTTATTTAAATACCACCTATCTGAAGGATGGGACGCTAAAACAACTGGCTTGTTAAATTCCAGCATAAGAATATCTGTAATATTTGCAACAAGGTTAACAGGAATATCTTTTGTTTTCCATAATCCTTTTGGTGCTATTACATAAAAGTCATCTTCTGTAATTTCCTTTGTTTTTATATATCCTTTAACTTTTTTAATCACTTCCTCAGAAATATGGTAAACAGGTAGTTCTTTTTTAATGTATTTGTTTGCATCAATATCTAAGAAGTTTAATAATTCCATTCTATCCCAGAAAACATAGCCATGCCTTTTAAACTCTATTTGGTCTGTATACACAAAAGGAACAAGATACTTTTCACTTCTCTTCTTTCTTATAGCTACTTTTCTTTTACTTTTTGAGAATGCAATTCGGTAGTAAGCATCTCCTATTGCCCATGTGTCAATTATCAAATCAAATGTGAATTTCCTTAAATTTTTTATATCTTTTATTAAATTTCCTGTATGGATTATAAAATCATCTATGTGTGGATTGTCTATAACCATCTCTTTAGAAGTTTCTGTCGTATAGAAGAAAATCTTTATATCCTTTTTTTCCTTTTTTATAACATCTGATAAAGCAGATGTAAAAAATGAATCACCTAATGAGCCAGGTTGGAACAGCAAAATTTTTCCCATCTCACTGAGCACCATAAATCTCTTCTAATACCTCCTTTGCTCCCATGTTTAGCAGTTTTTCTGCTAAAATTTCCCCTAATCTTTCAGCATTTTCAATATTCCCTTCTGTAATATCTCTAAAAAACCTATCTCCTGTAAGGTCTGACACAAAACCTGTTATCTTCAGTTTGCCATCGGATATTTCTGAATAAGCTGCCAAAGGAACCTGACACCCTCCCTCAAGTTTTCTCAAAAATGCCCTTTCTGCTGTGGCTCGCAGATAGCTTTCTTCGTGATTCAGGACAGATATAATCTCTTTTGTTTTCTCATCATCAAGCCTTGCTTCAATTCCTAAAAATCCCTGTGCTACTGCTGGAATCATATAATTTGGTTCAAATATTTGTTTAACCTTATCCTGTAGACCTAATCTCTTAAGACCAGCATACGCCAATATGATACCGTCATACTCCCCTTCCTCAAGTTTCCTTATACGGGTGTCTACGTTTCCCCTCAGGTCTTTTATTACAAGGTCTTTCCTCTTTATCATTACTTGAGCTTTTCGCCTGAGGGAACTTGTCCCAAGAACTGCCCCTTTTGGCATCTCATCAATAGAGTTATATTTAACAGATAAAAATGCATCCCTCGGGTCTTCTCTTTCTGTAATAGCAACAAGGCCAAGACCTTCTGGAAAATATGTTGGAACATCTTTGAGTGAATGAACAGCAATATCTATCTCATCCCTTAGCATTGCCTCCTCTATCTCTTTTACAAATAAACCTTTTCCCCCAACCTTTGCAAGGGGAACGTCTAAAATTTTGTCTCCCTTTGTTGTTATCTTTACAAGCTCAACCTCAATATCTGGATAATACTCCTTTAACTTCTGGGCAATGTAATTTGCCTGCCACAGGGCAAGCTTACTTTTTCTGGTTCCTATCCTTATCCTCAATTTATCCCCCTGAAAACATTTGAAAACATTATAAACCTGAAAGGGTTCACCTATCAAACAAAATTGATAACCATCACTTTTTGAAAATTATTCCTATTAAGAAACTATTAATATAAACTTTTATAGGGGATTATAAATAGAGATACGGGGGGAACAAAGTGAGAAAAAAAATAGAAATTACCTGTCCTCACTGTCTATCAACAAAAGTAATAAAAAACGGAAAATCCAATGGAAAACAAACATATCTGTGTAAATCCTGTTACTCAAGATTTTTTTTAGACAGGATAAAAAAAAGATATCCATTATCCACAAAAAAAGAAGTTATCAGACTGTATAACGAAGGTTATACTCTGACCGAGCTGTCAAGAAAATTTGAGATAAAAGTGCAGACCATCCATTACTGGATAAAAACATTAAACAGAAAAAAATAGTCTCATCAAATTTTTAAAATGTGTTGAATTTTTTGATGTTGGGATTTAAAATGACTTTTGGAAATTAATAAAAGATTCATAATCCCTCTGAGGGAGGGTAAAAATAAACTTTAGGGAGGTTAGAAACATGAAGAAGTTACTCGCAGGGGCAATTCTTGCTGCAGCACCATTTGCCGCATTTGCCGGCACAGCAACAGACGATTTCACAGTAACAGCCACAGTTGACGCTTACTGTGAGGTTGTTAACGGGGCACCTGACGTATCTGTATCTTACAATCCTTTTGACGAGGATAATGTGACAGCAACTACAACAACAGAGTTCAACTGTGTTAAGGGAACAAACTACACAATCAATGTTATCACTGACGGGACACTGGAGGGTCAAAATACTGCTGACACCCTCAGCTTTACAGCAACACCTTCTGTAACAGGTGGAACAGATTCTGACGGACTGACTGGAACAGAAACTGTTGACATTGCTATAGTTATTCCAGCTAGACAAAATGTATCTGTAGATACATACTCTGACACTGTGACAGTAGAAATAGGATACTAATTTTCTCTAAGGGGGCTTTATGCCCCACTTTCTTTGTAGGGGGAGTGAAAAATGGACTGGAAAAAAAAGTTAGCAGTCAGTGGATTGTCAATAGCATTATTATCTGGGGTTTCCTATGGAAGCACTGCAGATGATAATATTGGCGTGTCTGTAACTGTAAATCCTTACTGTGAAATACTCAATCCTGTTAACGATATTAATATGGATTATAACCCTTTTGAGCCAATAAGTGTTTCTGTAGGAACTATTAACTTTAGATGTGTAAGGGGGACAGACTTTACATTGTCTGCTACAAGCTCTAACAATCCTTCTGGACCATTAGGTATAATGGTAAAAGATGATGACCCAACTTTACAAATTAATTACCAGTTAAGTGCAACAGTTAACTATGGTAGCTCTTCTGCCTCTACTTCCAATCTATTTGCAAATCCTATATCTATGATTGCACCTTCATGGGACCCTCCATCTGCATTTCACATCGCAGTATCTTTTGGAGGACAACCTGCTCCAGTTGGAACTTATTCTGACACAGTAACAATAAATATAGCCTATTAATGAATGTTTGAAAGAGGGGATAAATGAAAAAATTATACATAACCCTACTCCTCTTTTCCTTTTTTTATTTCTTTCCTGCTTTTGCTCTGGATTTTGCCATAAAACCTATAAGGATATATATGAATCCACAAAAAAATACTGCTGTCTTTGAGATACAGAGTCTAACAGATAAAACAATAAGAATTGAAACAGAAGTAAAAAAATGGAGTCAAAAAAAAGATGGCAGTTTTGTATTAGAAGACACAGAAGACATGGTTGTCGTTCCACCTTTCATAAAATTAGAACCGAGACAGAAACAGCTGGTGAAACTTGCGTATTTGGGAGGATACGACTCTAAAGTTCAGGGAACCTACAGACTTATACTGAAACAGCTACCAGAAGAGTTAAAATTTGAAGAAAAGCCTAAAAGTATAAAAACTGTTGTCCAGGTAGTTCTACATTTAAGTGTTCCTATTTTTATAAACCCCCCTGGCACAGAGCTTTATTACAATCTTTCGTTTTTACCTCAAAATGTATCCAAAAAAGAAGTTTCACTACTTGTAAGAAATAGTGGAAATGCTTTTTCCAGAATACTGAACGTAATTCTTATAAAAGGTGATAAAGAAATTTACAGACAAAAAATGGCTCTGTATGTTCTGCCTCAAAAAGAAATAGTTTTAACTATCAAACCTCCTAAAGATAAAGATAAAAAAGAGACAGAGTTTCAGGAAATTCCAGACAAAATAAAGATAATAACAGAAGATGAAAAAGAGTTTATTATTAATCTGTAGCTTATGTTTATGCATAAACAGTTTCTCTTATGGTAAAACTGCAGATGGGAAAGATTACAGGCTGTTAATACTTGGGCTTTACATTAACGGTATCAGCATAGGAGACGATATAGTTTACACTAAAAAAAAAGTCTTTATGTAAAAAAATCAATTTTAGAAAGAGTAGGGCTGACAAAACTTCCCAATACATTTGATACATTAATAAAAAATCAGCTTTATTATTGCATAACCTGTGTAGATGGCGTAAAGTCTGAAATTAATTATAACCTCCTCACAGCAAACATAACTGTTCCTCCTAAATTTTTTGAAAAAGAGAAACTAAAAAAAGAAAGGAAGAAGTTAGACCCTGTAAAAAGCAAGGGTTTTGTGGTATCCTACGACACAATGTATTCTAAGTATATCTCAAGTAACATGCTCAGAACATATCTGAAGCTAAACTACTTCTTTGACGAGGTAAATCTTATATCTGACTTTAATCTCAACTACTCAGAAACAGAAAGGAAATTTGTCAGGCTTAACACGACATTCAGAATAACAGATGTGCCAAACATCAGGACTATTGAATTTGGAGATGTTTACTCTCAGGACTCTTACTTTAATACTGTGCTCAGAATAGGAGGAATAAGGGTTGGAACAGATTACTCCCTGAGACCTGACATAATAACATATCCACTGCCAGACTTTGCAGGGGAAACTGCACTACCTTCCTCCGTTGATATATTCGTGGATAACGCAAAAGTTTTTTCTAAGGAGTTAAAACCAGGACCTTTTGAAATCAGGGACATACCTGTGATATCACCAGAAGGAAAGATGAGAGTAGTAATAAGAGACGTATTAGGTAGAGAAAAGGTAGTAGAAATTCCATATATCACGAGTCTAAACCTTTTAAAAAAAGGACTTTCTGAGTATTCCTTTTCAGCAGGTTTTTTAAGAAAAAACTATCTAATAAAAGATTTTGATTATTCAAAATTTGTGCTATCTGGAATGTATAAAAAAGGATTTACAGATAGATTTACAGGGGAAGCAAACCTGTATCTTCAGGGACAGGATGGTTTGAATACAGGATTTTCTGCTTACTACCTTTTAGGAAAGTTTGGACTTTTATCTCCCAAAATAGCCTTTTCTTACGACAAAAATAACTCCTCCACAGGTTTTCAGTATGGTTTAGAGTATGGTAAAAGTTTCAAACTTTTAAATATCAGGCTTACTGCAATAAAAAGTGATAAAAACTTCTTTCAGCCATCTTCTGTTGTTGGAAAACCTAAAGATTACTACAATGCATTTTTAGGATTTAATCTGTTCAGTTTTGGAAGTTTATCGCTTTCTTACGTAAAAAGGAGCTATGTTGATGCGGAAGATAATACTAATATTAATATCTCCTACTCAAAGAACTTTTTCAAAAGGCTATCTTTCATACTTACATACAACATATACAAATCTGATGAAAAAAGAGAAACTTTCAGAGGAGCTATTTCCATGCCCCTTGGTTCTTCTCACTCAGGTAAATTTACGTATCAGGATAATAAAAAACAAAAATACTATTCCCTTAGGTTATCTAAAAACCTTGCTGGGAAAAAAGGTTTAGGATACGACGTATCTGCAGACAGAACAGACAGCTATTCAAGGATTTTCAGTAGATTTAATCTTAGCACAGAGATGGCTGACCTGTTTTCCCATGTATCCTATACCACAGGCTATAACAGGGATTTATCCTACAGATTAGGATTAAGGGGAGATTTGATTTATATGGATGGGAACTTTTATATAAAGAGAAAATCATATGACAGTTTTGGAATAGTAAAGATTGAGCCACCAGTAAAAGGTGCAGAGATAACAGTTAACAACAGACCTATAGGTAAAACAGATGAAAATGGAATACTGTTTATTCCAACTCTGTATGCATATAACCCCAATGAAATCAGAATAAATCCAGAATCACTGGATATGAAAACTTATATTGAGAAAAATATCTATTCTTTTGTTCCTTATAAAGAACACGGATACATTCTTAAGTTTAAATCAAAAAAGATGAACTCTGTTCGTCTGAGAATAGAGTTTGAAGGAGAGCCACCTCCAGCAGGAACAGGATTTTATGTAGATGGTAATAAGATAGGAATGTTAGGATTTAATGGAAAGGCATTTATAGAAAACATAACAGAAGGAGAACATACAATAGAAATAGATTACGGATACGGAAAGTGTAGTTTTAAAGTAAATATAGATAAAAGTGTAATAAACAAAGTTGTTCCTTTCATAGGAAAGTATAAGTGTGTGTCTCCTAAAGATAGTATTATTGTCAAAGAAAAAGAAGACAGCATTAAAAACAATGTTCAAAAGAAAATTGCTGTAAAAAGTCATTCATCTGTAAAAAGTGAAAAGACAGTTATCAGAAAGGAAATTAAAGTATACAACATTGATTCAGAACAGTTTGACGAATTAGAAGAATTTCTGGAGTTTAGAGAAAGCCTTGAAATAGGGGGGAATTAAAATGTGGATATACACTATGGTAGTTATACTGTTTATTAACCTTTCTTTTGCACAGGTAAAAAAACACCACAGTTACTCAGTAAGCTGCACAGCTGAGATGGAAGATATATATTTTGGTAACTATAATCCATTTGAAACTACAGTAAAAAGGAGCTTTGGGTATCTGAAAGTCAGATGTTCAGGAAATGGTACTGCTTACTTTTCTGTGAAGATTATTGGTGGAAACAGCAAAAATCCAAGTAGAAGATACCTTCTTTCTCCTTCAACAAGGGGGAAATTATTTTATAATCTCTATTATCATAGCTGTATATGGGGTAGTGGAGGAGATGGAACATGCTCTATTAACAGCAGTATTACTGTAGACACAACAGGTTTTTCTGAAAAAGTTTTTACAATAACTGGTGTTATCCCTCCTATGCAGAATGTTTCTGCTGCAAATGATTACCAGGATATCCTAACAGTTATCATTGAATACTAAATTATCTGCCAGCCTTTTGGGATGAAGATTTTCTGGTATGTTCTGATTGCAAACCTATCTGTCATACCTGCCACATAGTCAACAGCAGCCTGTTTTGGGTCGTATTCTCCCCAGAGCTGAAGATATTTGTGGTAATAGGGTATCTCTTCGTAGTGTTCAAGGTAATACTCGTATAACGCTTTTACTATTCCCTTACCCTTTTCAAGCTCAACAACTACAGGTTTTGATAGGTAAACATTATCAAAAAGCCACTGCCTCAGCTGATACATTGCGTTGTATACTTTCTCTTCCATCACAATATGTTTGTATCCGTCTTCTATAGTTGTGTTTATTATGCTTTTTACTATGGTTGTAATACGCTCTGACTTTGTTTCTCCTAACACATTCCTTATACTTTTAGGTATGTCTGTTTCTGATATCAGTTTTGCCCTCACTGCATCTTCAAGGTCGTGATTTATGTAAGCTATCTTATCTGCTATCCTTACTATTTCTCCTTCTAAAGTCTTTGGCATGTTTCCTTCTGTTATTAAAGGTGAAGAACCTTTACTGTGTTTCAGTATTCCATCTCTAACTTCTTCAGTAAGATTCAGCCCTTTTCCTTCATTTGCAAGTTTTTCAACTACTCTAAGGCTCTGTTTCGCATGGTGGTAAGATGCTCCCTCTTTCAGTATAAACTCTCCTGCATGTCCAAAAGGTGTATGTCCCAAGTCGTGTCCAAGTGCTATTGCTTCCACAAGGTCTTCGTTCAGTCTTAGAGCTCTTGCTATGGTTCTTCCTATCTGGGCGACTTCAAGGGTGTGTGTCATTCTTGTTCTGTAGTGGTCTCCCTCAGGGGACAGGAATACTTGTGTTTTGTGCTTTAATCTCCTGAATGCTTTTGAGTGGAGTATTCTATCCCTGTCTCTCTGGAATTTAGTCCTCAGGTCACACTCCTTCTCTTCCCTTTCCCTTTTTGCCTCTCTGCTTTTAGCTGAGCGTGGATGAAGAATCTGATACTCAAGCTGTTCTATCTCCTCTCTTACTTTCATTTTTCACCTACTGTAATATATTTATATCTAAATAACCTTTCGGAGAGTTCTATGATTAATATAGTAATGAGCCTTATTGCTTCAATATCTGTTGTGTTTTTTTCTTACGGAAAGGATTTAGAAAAGGTTAAATTCACAGACATAAACGGTAAAACTGTCTATCTTTCCCAGCTCAAAGGTAAACCTGTGGTTTTAATTTTCTGGCAGCTTTACTGTCATGCCTGTAAAAAAGAACTGCCTGCTGTTTCCAAAATAGCAAAACAATACAAAGGAAAGGCTCACTTTTATGCTGTGGTTATAGGAACAACAGACATACTGCAGATAGAGGAGAGAAAAAGAGAGTGGAAGTTTGACCTTCCTGTTTTGATAGCTGATTATAAAGCACGGTCTGCTTTTGGCATATTTGGAACGCCAATAACAGTAATTTTAGATAAAAATCTGAAAGTTGTAAGGAAGATTATAGGTTCTGGAAGGGAAAAAAGTATTATAAAAGTATTAAACAGGCTTGTTCAGGAGTGATACTCTAATATAGAGCGGAGTATGTACAGCCCATCCTCTGTTCCCAAAATACTCTCAGAAGCCCTTTCAGGGTGGGGCATAAGACCAAACACATTCTTCTTTTCGTTTGATACGCCGGCTATGTTTCTTATAGAGCCGTTTGGATTTGCTTCTTCTGTGATATTTCCAAACTCATCGCAGTATCTCAGTATTATCTGCCCGTTATCCTCCATTTTCCTGAGTGTATCTTCATCTACAAAATAATTCCCATCGTGATGGGCAATTGGTATTTTTAAAATCTGACCTTCTTCACACTGGTTCGTAAAAGGGGTGTCTGCATTTTCAACTCTGAGATACTGATGTCTGCACACAAACTTTCCGTGAATGTTAGGCATCAATGCTCCCGGAAGTAGATGGGCTTCTGTCAGTATCTGAAAGCCGTTGCATATACCTATAACTAACTTTCCTTTTTTAGCAAAATCCTTTATAGCTCCTGTTAGTGGTGTATGTGATGCAAGTGTTCCTGGTCTGAGGTAATCTCCAAAGGAAAATCCGCCAGGAAGGATTATACAGTCGTAATGGTCTATATCTGTTCTTCTGTAATCTATCAGCTGAACATCTTCCTTCAGGACATCTCTTATAACCCTGTATGTGTCGTAATCACAGTTTGAACCAGGATAAACTGCAACGCCAAATTTCAACCTCAGTCCTCCACCACTTCAAATTCGTAATCTTCAATCAGCTCGTTTACTAAAGCCTTTTTTGCCATCTCTTTTGCCTGTTCTACAGCCTTTTCCTTATTCTTCTCTTCCAGATATACTTCTATATACTTTCCCACTTTAACATCCTTCACATTATCAAAACCTAAAGACCTTAAGTTTTCAGAAACAGCTCTCCCTTGAGGGTCAAGAACTCCTTTTCTTGGTTTTATAAAAAATTTAATCAGCATCAAATAACCTCTTTATCTTTATTTTTGTAACAATATAATAACCTGCAACAGCTTTGTTAGTAAAGTTCAGTCTGGAATAAGTTCTAACAGCTCTTCCGGGCTTACTGTTGCCGTTCCTATCTCACCAACCACATATCCTGCTGCATAATTTGCCAAAGATGCTGCCTCTTTCCACGATGCACCGGAAATTTTAGAAAGGGTAAGAACAGATATAACAGTATCTCCAGCCCCTGTAACGTCAAAAACCTTTTTTGCCTTTGCTGGTATCTTTGTTATCCTTTCCCCCTCAAATATAGCCATTCCTTCTGCTCCAAGGGTTATAAGAAGGGTATCTATCCCTAAAAACTCCATTATCTCTTTCCCAACTTTTTCAACAGGGACATTTTTGTCTTTTTTTACACATTCATAAGCTTCCTTTCTGTTTGGAGTCATTGTGGTTATTCCCTTATACAGATAAAAGTTTGATGGTTTTGGGTCCACAAATACAGGAATTTCCAAACTTTTTAGAAAGTTCATAAGATTTTGTGTTACTACGCCTTTTCCGTAATCTGAAATTATAACAGCATCTATCTTTTTTACAGCATGTTTAATCTGATTAATAAGCTTTCTGCTAATAGACTGGGAGAGATTTACCCTTTTTTCTCTGTCTATTCTCAGTAGCTGTTGACTGACTGCTATAACCCTTGTTTTTTCAGTTGTTGGTCTTTCTTCATCAACAACTATAAGGGGATTTATATTTTTTTCCTCAATAAGAGAAATCAGGAGTTTTCCTGCTTCGTCTTTTCCTACGACTCCCGACATAAAAACCTCAGCTCCAAGCTGGGAAACATTCCATGCAACGTTTGATGCTCCACCAGGGTTGAAGGTTTCTTTTTTTATATCAACAACAGGAACAGGAGCTTCTGGAGATATCCTTTCCACTTCACCCCATAGATATCTGTCTAAAATAAGGTCTCCTATAACAAGGATTTTCTTATTTTTGAAGTTATCTATTATCTCTTTTGCCCTTTCCCTTTTTATCAATTGATACCTGCTGTATCTGATTTTTTCAATATTTTAACATCATTTAGGGAAATAGAATTGAGATGTGGGATATTTCCATCAGATATTTATCTTCAGGAATTTTATTCATGATGTTAAAGTTTTGCAGAGCTTGAAGAGATGCACCTTTCCCAATGTTATCAATGGCTGATATGATAACTGCATCTCCTGTCCTTTTATCATAATCAATGTATATGTCGCAAAAGTTTGAACCTACAACATTTTTTATATGGGGAGGCTGATTTACTATCCTGATAAATGGTTCGTATCTGTATTCTAATCTGTATAGCTCTTCTAACTGCTTTTTGTTCATACTGGTTTTAAATGTAATGGTTGCAACCATTCCCCTTGATACAGGTATTATGTGGGGAGTAAACCTTACTGTTAGCTTTCTTTCTGAAATAGTGTTTATAACATTTTCTATCTCTGGAATATGTCTGTGTTTAATAGGTTTATAAGCATAGACATCTCCATATGCTTCTGGATAATGAAACTGCTGTTTTAAGCTTCTTCCTGCTCCAGAAATCCCTGAAAGGGCATTAACTGTTATGCTGTCTGACTGAACAACTCCTTCCTTTACAGCGGGAAATATTGCAAGTAGCGTTGCTGTTGGATAACATCCGGGATTTGCAACGACAGATGCATTTTCAATCTCTTCTCTGAAAATCTCAGGAAGTCCATAAACTGACTGGTAGAGTAAATCTGAATACTTATGCTCAAATCCGTAATACTCTAAATAAGCGTCAGGATTTTTTATCCTGTATGCAGCAGAAAGGTCAATAATCTTTTTCCCTTTTCCGTGCAGTGATTTTACAAGCTCTACTGAAGGCTGATGGGGAAGAGCAAGAAAATAAAAGTCTGAAGAGTCTAAATCTGCCTCTTCCTCAAAGGTTAAATCCTGATATCTGCTGTAAGACAAGTGTGGAAAAACATCTTTTAGTTTTTTACCTGCAAAACTTCTTGATACTATCTGGTTTATCTCTACTTCCCTGTAGTAGGAAAGGCCTCTGATAAGCTCTGCTCCTGTATATCCAGAAGCACCGATTATTCCTATTTTCATTGTTAATTAGTAAAAGGGAGAGAAATCTCCCTGTATTAACGCTTAGACCATCTGTATTTGGCTCTTGCACCCATCTGTGCATATTTCTTTCTTTCTTTTATTCTTGCATCTCTTGTTAGAAGTCCTGCTGACTTGAGTGAAGGTCTCAGTTCTGGATTATACGAAAGAAGTGCCTTTGCTATTCCATACATGACAGCTTCTGCCTGTGCAGGCTTTCCGCTACCTTTTACTGTTGCATACACATCAAACTTTCCAAGTGTTTCTGTAACAACAAAAGGCATGTTTATCTTTTCAATCAGTATGTCCCTCTCAAAATATTCCTTTCCTTCCCATTCTTTTCCAGAAGAGCTTTTCACATAAAGTTTTCCTGAACCGGGAAATATCCAAACCCTTGCAACAGCTTCTTTTCTTCTCCCTGTTCCGTATTTTGCAACCTTAGGGTCTATCTTTACTATCTCTGCCAAGGTTTTTTACCTCCATAATGCTTAAAAGTTTTTCCAAAGAGCTGTTAACTCTTCAAGATTTTTGGGCTTTTGAGCGTGGTGTTTATGCTCAGAGCCTGTGTAAACTTTCAGTCTTTTCATAAATCTTTTTTGGAGCTTATTTTTAGGGAGCATCCTTTCAACAGCAAGTCTTATCACTTCTTCTGGTTTGTGCTCAAGCATCCACTGGAGAGACCTTACCCTCAGTCCACCAGGTCTGTGGGTGTGGTATTTGTAAAGTTTGTCTGTCAGCTTTTTACCAGTTACTGTTATCTTGTCTGCATTGAGCACTATAACAAAATCTCCAACATCAACGTCTGGCTGGAAGTAAGGTTTGTGTTTGCCTCTTAAAACATTTGCTATCAATGTTGCGAGTCTTCCAAGATTTTTCCCTGTTGCATCAATCACATACCATTCTCTTTTAATATCTAACTTACGGGCATCTACTGTTTTCATAGTCCTCCTCTTACAGTTTTGTGTTGTCCAACAAGTCAAAAATTATTACATATCAGAACCTTTTTGTCAATTCTGTTAAACTCCGGGGGTTATAAGACCATAATTTCCAGCTTTCTTTCTGTATATAACGTTTATCTCTCCCGTTTCTGCATTTCTGAAAGGGAGGAAAAATGCTCCTGTCTCTTCAAGAAGCATCATTGCATCTTCTACAGAAAGGGGTTTTTCTAATGGCATCGGTTCCTGAACGATAAGAGGCCTTTCTATACTTTCTTCTTGTGGAACAGTCTGCTTCATTTTTTCAGCTCTTGCAAGCCTTCTTGCTTCTTCTTTTCTACGGCTTTTTAATCTCACTAACTGTCTTTCTACCTCATCTATAACAAAATCTATAGCCGAATAGAGGTCGTTACTTTCTTCCCATGCATGGATTACACCACCACCGGGAGTGTTAAAGTAAACATCTATATCTACTCTGTTCCTGTGTCTATGTTTTTCAAACGAATAGGTAACTCTTACCTGAACAGAGTCTTCAGATAAATCAATGTCTTTGATATAAGGTTTTAGCCTTTCTAACTTGTGCTCTGTGTAGCTTTTGATAAACTCAGTTACGTCAATGTTTTTTCCCACATGCTCTACTCTCATTGCTTTATCCTCCTTGTCCTTGAATCAGGTATATTTAATTGTTCTCTGTATTTTGTAACTGTTCTTCTTGCAACATTAATACCTTTTTTCTTCAATATGTCTGCTATCTTCTGGTCGCTGAGAGGTTTTCTCTTGTCCTCCTTTTCTATCAGCTGGGCAATCATATATTTTACCTTCTCTGTTGATATATCTCCACTGGTAGAGCTAAGCTTTGATGAGAAAAATGTTTTTAAAGGAACTATACCTGTTGGGAGCTGGACATATTTGCTGGAAACTATCCTGCTAACAGTTGACTCGTGAAGCTCTACCTTTTCAGCAACGTCTTTCAGTATGAGGGGCTTTAAATGTTCTCTACCTTTTCTTATGAAATCTGCCTGATAGTTTACAAGCACTTCTGTGATTTTTTTTAAGTTTTCTCTTCTCTGCTCTATTCCCTTTATGATACCAATAGCCCTTTGCAATTTCTCATTCAGGAATTTTTTTGTATGCTCAGGAAGTGTGTTGTCTCTGAGTAAATTTCTGTAAGAGGTTGTAAGTTTTAGTTTTGGTATGTCTGTTTCGTTTACAACCACTTCAAAACTGTCTCCTCTATCATAAACATAAACATCAGGTTCTATGTATCTTGTTGGTTCATCTGTATAGTTCAATACTGGATATGGTTTCAGACTTTTTATGTTACACAATATTTCCTGAAGTTTTTCTTTTTTTATGTAGGGAAATCTATCCTTTAGACACCTTATGTCTGTTAAACACTCTAATCCTTCTGTTATAACTTCTTCCACTTCACTATCAATTCCAAAAAATTCTTCATACTGAATGAGCAATGATTCTTTTATGTCTTTAGATGCTATTCCTGTTGGTTCTAATCTTGTTATTTTTTTTCTTATTTCTTCAACGCGCTGGGTAGTTGTTTTTGTTTTTTGAGCAATTTCTTCTACTGAGACCTGGAGAAATCCTTTTTCGTCAATATTTCCTATAATTTCAGAGGCTATTTCCTTATCTTTTCCCTCAAATTCTAAATCTATCTGAAATTCTAACATGTCCATTAAAGAAGGTTTATAGGCTAATCTGTTGTATACAGATTTGTCTTCTTCTTCGTAGTATTTAGAAAAATCTTTTACTGGTTCGTAGTCTATTTCTAAATTATAGATTTCTTCTAAAAAAGGATTTTCTTCTAATTCTGTTTTTATAGCTTCTTTTAACTCTAATTTAGGTAATAAAAGAAGAGAAAGCTGCTGCTTTAAACTTACAGTAAGAACAAGTTTATTTTTAAGCTTAAGCTCAAGTTTATGTTTAAGCATTGTTTATTTTTTGCAGTATTTCCTCCACTAACTCTCTTTTGTTTCTTGAGCTGAGGATAGGTCTTCCAATAACTAATATGTTTGCTCCTTCTTTGATTGCAAACTCTGGCGTTGCTGTCCTTTTTTGGTCGTCTTTTTTTTCTTCTCCAAGCCGAATTCCCGGAGTAACTGCTAAAAATTCTTTGCCGATAGAGTTTTTTAAAGTTCTAACCTCAAAAGGAGAGGACACTATTCCATCTACACCGACTTCAACAGCTGTCTGTGCAAGCTTCAGTGCAAACTGCTGGAGTGAATATTTAGAACCTAAAAATTCCATATAATCTTCACTGTGGCTGGTCAGAACAGTTACAGCAAGGAGTTTCAATTTCGAATTATTTTTTGCCTCCACTGCTTTTAAAAGCATTTCTCTGCCGCCTAATGCATGAAGGGTCAGATAATCTATCTTCTTATCAACCGCAGATAAAACAGCATTATAAACAGTATTTGGTATGTCGTGGAGCTTAAGGTCAAGAAATACTTCAAATCCTCTTTCTTTTACATGTGTAATAATCTCAAACCCTTCCTTTAGAAAAAGGGCATAACCTATTTTTATAATAAGATTCTTTCCTTTTAAATCATCTAAAATTTTCAATGCACTGTTTTTATCTCTTACATCAAGAGCAACAGCTAACTTTCTCTCCAAGATTCCCCCTTATACAAGATTTATACCAAAATAATAATAGTGAAATCAGAGCTATTTTTCAATTGCAAGTTCTATTGCTTTTTTTATATCTTCAAATAATGTAATCTCTGCATTTGGATTTCTTAAAACATACGCTGGATGATAAGTCAGATAGAGAAGTTTATCATTCCAGTTTATTATACTTCCTCTTTCTTTTGTTATCGCCACATTTCTTTTCAAAAATGCCCTTGCCGCTGTTGCTCCTAAAAGACAGAGAACTTTTGGCTTTATTATCTGAAGTTGTTGCTCAAGATATGGAAAACATGCTTCCATCTCCCACGGTGTAGGTGTTCTGTTATTTGGTGGTCTACATTTACATATGTTTGTTATATAAAATTCTTCTCTTTTGTGTCCTGCTGCTTCAATCAGTTTTGTCAGTAGTTTTCCAGCTCTTCCAACAAATGGTCTTCCTAACTTGTCTTCATCTCCACCAGGGGCTTCACCGATAAACATGAGGGGAGAATTAGGATTTCCCTCACCGAGAACTGCCTGTTTTCTGTTTTTGTAAAGGTCACATTTTTTGCACTGCTGTATCTGTCTATCTATTTCTTTCAATTTTTTTTCTTTTTCCTCTTTGTCTTCAGAATATTTTTCAACAAAAATATGTTCGTATCCTAATTCTTGCAGAATTTTTAGATGTTTTTTAACCTGGTCTTTCATCTTAGATAGCTTACAGCCTCCTGGATGTTTTTTACTTTAATTAACGATTTGTCTTCAACCTCTGTAGAATAAGGGACAATAATTTTATCAAAACCAAACTTCTTTGCTTCCTTTATTCTGTGTTCTGTATAATAAACAGACCTTATCTCACCTGTCAGACCAATTTCACCAAATGCTGTAAGATTAGAGGGAACAGGTTTGTCTATAATAGAAGATATAATGGCAAGGGCTACTGGAAGGTCAACAGCTGGCTCTTTGATACTAACCCCACCAACAACATTTACAAATATGTCTTTATCTTTCAAAAATATTCCTATCTCTTTTTCAATAATTGCTATTAGTATAGACAGTCTGTTTATGTCAAACCCCTGTGTTTTTCGCTGGGGAACTGCATAAACAGTTTTTGATACAAGAGCCTGAACTTCCACTAAAACAGGTTTTGCACCTTCTGTAAATGGAAATATTATACTACCTGACTTACCTTCAGGTCTTTCTGAAAGAAAAAATGAAGATGGGTCTTCTACTTCTTTAAGACCTTTTTCTTCCATAGAAAAGACAGCTATCTCTCCTGATGCCCCAAACCTGTTTTTTACTATTTTTAAAACCCTGTATGCGTGTCCCCTTTCTCCCTCAAACTGAGCCACTGTATCCACCACATGCTCTAATACTTTAGGACCTGCTATACTACCTTCTTTAGTAACCTGTCCAACAATAATAACAGGAATATTAGTAATTTTAGCAATTTCTGTAAGTTTACTGCTTACTTCTCTCACTTGCGACACAGAACCGGGAGCAGACTCTAAATCTGCTGAATATAAAGTTTGAACAGAATCTACTATTACGAAATCAGGTTTAAAATCTTTTATGATGTGAAGTATGCTGTTAAGCTCTGTTTCTGAAAGGATGTGTAGATTTTCGCTAACAGCACCAATTCTTTGTCCTCTAAGATAAACTTGATGGACTGATTCCTCTCCTGTAATGTAAAGCACCTTTTTATATGCAGAGATGTTGGATGAGACCTGCAACAGTAAAGTTGATTTTCCTATTCCCGGTTCTCCAGATATAAGAATAACCTGTCCGGGAACAATGCCTCCTCCAAGAGCTTCATCTAAAGTTTTTATTCCTGTTGATAATCTCTCTTGTTTCTCTTCTATACTTGCTTTTGTTATTGGAATTGGTCTGTTATAGGAAGATTTGCCTCTTTCTTTTTTAGCCTGGCTTTTTGTTTTTATTTCTTCCGTTAGAGTGTTCCAGCTTCCACAGGAAGCACATCTACCAGACCACGTAGGGAATGTAGCTCCACACTGGGAGCAGATGTAGACTGTTTTAATTTTGCCCATTTTCTCCTCTAATGAACAGACATATCATTTTCTATGGTTATGACTTTAATCCTATTTTCAGAAAACAAAATATTCTTTAAATAAAAATCTACTCTTCCTATCTTTTTTTCAAATTCAGAAAATAAAATGTTTTTCCGTAGTTTAGTTAAAAATCCAGTCTCCTCTATTTTTGTGAAACATCGCCATTTTACAAAACCAGCATCTAAATCTTCTCCATCCCACAGATTATGACATCCAATATACAACAAATATGGCTTTTCTTCTAAAAGCACCTGCCACCCCCAATCTTGTTGGATAACTTTAGGCTTGTAGTTGTAATTGACCAATTTCCCAGCAATCCAGTTGGCTAATTTATTTCCAAAAATACCTGTATTGTGATGGATGTTTTCTTCCTCAGCTGGCTGAAACATATCTGTAATAAATATAACTTCCATTTTACTCCCCCCTGTATCTTATTGCTTCTTCTTTTGCTATTCTGTCACAAAGCTCATTTTCTTTGTGTCCAGAATGCCCTTTTACCCAAAATGTGTAGATTTTGTGTTTTTTCATTAAATTATAAATTTCTTTCCATAAACTTTTATGAGAAATGTCCTTTTTTTTTGCATTTTTCCATCCTTTTTTTGCCCAATCATGTATCCAGTTTTCAATAGCATCTACTACATATTTTGAGTCAGAATAAAGATACACTTCACAGGGTTCTTTTAATGCTTTTAGACTTTCTAAAACTGCTGTTAATTCCATTTCATTATTTGTTGTTTGTTTTTTTCCTCCTTTCAGTATTTTTTCGTGTTTGTTGTATCGGAGAATAGCACACCAGCCCCCTGGTCCTGGATTTCCTAAAGATGAACCATCTGTAAAAATATAAACCTTTTTCATTACCAACCTATTATCTCAAAAGTTATTGGCAACTCTATTGTTAAATCCCCTTTCGGAGGTTTTTTACCATACTTTTGGGCAAACATAGGAACATACTTTTTTATCAGTTTTACTGCACCTTTGTCTAAAATGTTGTAGCTGCTGCTGTCTATTATCTGAATGGAGTTTTCATCAACAGAGCCGTCTGCTTTAATAGTAAATCTTACAACTAAAGACCCTTCAATTCTTAATCTTTTTGCCATCGGAGGATAAAGGTCTTTCTTTCTTGCAAGTTCGTTTAAATATCTTTCAAGTTCCTTTATGTAAGCAAGAATGTCTTCATCTGATACTTTTTCTTCCCTTTTCTCTTCTGTTGTTCCATGTTGATATATAAGTTCTTTTCCTTTTAAATTTGATATATTGAAGCTGTCCGCTTCTAACATATTTTCATCTATTTTTATATTTTGGATTTCTTTTGTTACTTCCTGTAATTCTTTTTGTTTTATCTGGGGGATTTTGAGTTCTTTTTTAGAAATTTTTTTCGCTTTTCCTGTTTTTGTAACTTTTTTTATAGGTTTTGGTTGTATCTTTTTTTGTTCGTTTACTTTCTTTTTAATTTTTGGCGGTGTTTTTTTAATCACAGTATGTTTTTTAGGTTTTATTTTTGGCTTAATCTGTTTTTTCTGTCCTTTAGGAATTTTCTTCCTTACTTTAGGAGCTTTGTTTTCTTTCTTTTTTGGCTTTACTATGTTTATGTAAACAACTTTTTCTTTATGCTTCTCCTTTTCTTTTGGTTTTCCCAAATATATCAGGGATAACAGTATAACTCCATGAAAAAGAATAGACGTTAAAAGTCCTATTAAAAAAACCTTTTTATCATCTAAAACTCTTTCCAAATGCTACTCAAATCTCATAGTTTCTACAGTGTATTTTTCAATTCCTTCAGCTCTACATATGTCTATCACATCAACAACCTTTTGGAATGGAACATTCCTGTCTGCTCTTAACACTACAGTGCTGTTCTTGTTCAATATTTTTATTTTTTCTTTTAAATCTTTTTTAGAAATCCTTTTATCATCTAAAAATATTGAACCATCGTTTTTTATTGTTATTATAATTTTTCTTTCTTTTATTTCACCTGTTTCTGCTGTCTGTGATTTTGGAAGGTTTAGTGGAATTTTACCTTCCACAATAAATGTCGCAGTGGCAAGAAATATTATAAGGACAACTAATATGATGTCTACAAAAGGTGTCATATTTATTTCAGATATTTCTCTGTCGTCATCATCTATAAGTTTCATCACTCCCTCATATCTACAGGTAGATTTTTCTTATATTCATAAGTAAGAAGAATTTTTTTCACCCTTCTGACAAAGTAGTTATATGCTATTACAGAAGGTATTGCAACAAATAATCCCATTGCTGTTGCAACGAGGGCTTCCGATATACCTGTCATCACAACCCTCACACCAAACTCTTTTGAAATTCCAAGGTCGTGAAATGCCTTTATAATCCCTAAAACTGTTCCAAAAAGACCTATAAATGGAGCATTATTACCAAAGGTTGCCAAAATTCCTAACCGCTTTTCTAAAGAAAGTTTAAGTGTTAGAGGGTCATAACTCATCATATTTTTCTCAATCTTGGGAATGACGATTAATCTCTCAATAACAACAGCAACACCTATTATGCTCATCAAAATAAGAATGTAGAGAACTGGGTCTCCACCAATAAGGGCAATGTTTAGAATTATTTCTGTAAGAGACAACACACCACCTCAAACTTAACTCTTTTAAGTTATATTTTATACCATTTTTACTTTAGTAAAATACAGTTGTTTTTATTGTTAGTATTACATATCATTTTTATAGCCCAATAAGTAAGGAGAAAAAAATGGAGAAATTTACAGTAATAGCTGGGCCTTGTGTTATTGAAAACGAGGAGATATGCATAGAAGTTGCAGAAGTTATAAGGGGGCTTCAAGAAAAGTTTCCTGATATCAGATTTGTTTTTAAATCTTCATTTGATAAGGCAAACAGGTCAAGCATCCACTCTTTTAGAGGAAAGGGTATTGACTATGGTTTAAAAGTATTAGAAAGGATAAAAAAAGATTACAATCTTCCTGTCCTTACTGACATACACGAAACACATCAAGCTGATACAGTCGCAGAAGTAGTAGATATAATTCAAATACCTGCATTTTTATCAAGACAGACAGATTTGCTACTGGCAGCTGCAAGAACAGGAAAGGAAATAAATATTAAAAAAGGACAGTTCCTTGCTCCTTGGGATACTAAAAATATTGTTGAGAAACTAAAATTTGGAGGAGCAAAAAAATTCTATCTTACAGAAAGGGGGGTATCTTTTGGATATAACAATCTTGTTGTGGACTTTAGAAGCCTTCCAATAATGAGGCAGTTTGCTCCTGTTATATATGACGCAACACATAGCATCCAGCTTCCCGGTGGACAGGGTAGTTCGTCAGGGGGACAGAGGGAGTTTGTTTATCCTCTGGCAAAAGCAGCCATATCAGTAGGCATTGATGGCCTGTTTTTTGAGACACATCCAAATCCTGAAAAAGCACTTTCTGACGGTCCTAATCAAGTTCCCCTAAAAGAATTCCCAGCAGTTATAACAAAACTCCTTAAACTGAGGGAATTTATCATTGAAAACGAAATTTAGTATATTCTTAACTGGAGTGATTTTTACTATAGGGTGTGGCGTTAAAGGGGGCCCATATCCTCCCCTATCTGACAACCCAGAAACAGTAAAAACAGCACGTATTAAACAGCAGGATAATGAGCTTGTAGTTTATTGGCAATATACTCCCCACTACGAAGATGGAAGGGTTATGAAGGAAAGCTTTAGGATTGACATATTTTCTATGGAACACAGGATAATAAAAAATATAGAAAAGGAAGGAAATCTTTATTGGTTTAGATACAGTTTTTCCCAAGTTAAAGAATACTGTTTCCGTTTCAAGGTCATAACAAAAAGAAGAGAAAGTAGATTTTCAAAATACTTTTGTTACATACCCTCAATAAAATATCCCACCATCACACCTGATATTCACCTCAAAATAAAAAAAGAAGGAGTGGAAATCTTATGGTCTGAAAATAATTTAAAAACAAACATATATAGAACAAAAAGGAATATCTTCTACCCTATCCCCGCAAAAACCGTTTCAAAAATAAACCACTACATAGACAGGTCTGTTATTTCTGGGAAAAACTACTGCTATTACTTGACTTACGAAGACGAAAATGGAGTGGAAAGCAGTCCTTCCCAGATTAAATGTGTAACTTTTAAAGATATTTTTCCTCCATCACCACCTAAAAATCTTAAAGTTATGAGAAAAGGAAAGAAATATTACATACTCTGGAGTGACAGTGATTCGGTAGATGTTGTTGGATATATAATTGAGATAGATGGGAAAAAAGTTTTAGAAAAACCAATAAAAACATATTTTATAACCGTTAAGAAATTAAAACCTAACTCAGTTATCAAAGTCTATGCTGTAGATAAAGCGGGAAACAAAAGTGAACCTGTTATCTTAAAATTGAATAATGAACAATTTTAGTTTTTGAAGGTCTATACAGAATATCTATCAAAAACCAACCAGTTACAAACCCTCCTATGTGGGCATACCACGCTACACCTCCTATGCCTGGCGGAACCACAATAGCAAAGAGAACCTGAAGGAAAAACCAGTATCCTATAAAAAACCAGGCAGGCAAAACAAACAACATAAAGAAAAATGGAGGTATAAAAGTTAAGACCTTTGCATGGGGATAAAGTTTTATGTATGCAGCTAATATTCCACTTATAGCTCCTGAAGCTCCAACCATAGGGATAAAAGGATTTCCAGCTGTAAGACTTACTACGGACTGGGTCAATGCAGCTCCAAACCCAGAAATAAGATAGAAAATAATGAACCTAAATTTTCCTAAAGCGTCTTCAACATTATTACCAAATATCCACAAGAACAGCATGTTACCAAAAAGGTGAGCAAACCCACCGTGAATAAACATTGAAGTTATAACTTTGTCTATTCTGAACTGAAGGATATCAACAGGCAACAACCCATACTGATGGATAAAGAGTTTCAAAAATTGTGGAGGCAGAGATAACTCATAGAGAAACACAATACAGTTTATTACGATTAATAGCACCGTAAGAATAGGAAATGTTCTTGTTGGAATGTTGTCTTTTATAGGAAACACAGAAATAACCTCTTTTTTTTCTACATTTTATGATATCACAAAAAACAAGTCTTAAAAAGGAGGCTCCATTGCGGAGCCTCAGAAATTGGGGGGAGGGAGGGGGGAGGTATTAATAAGATAAAATACAATTAATAAAATGTCAATCTTTTTATTAAATTTCTAATTTAAATACGGGTATTTACGGTATAAATAATTTCACATAATAAAACCGAAAACTATCATGAAGCAAAAAAAAGGGGCTTAACGCCCCTTCTTCAATAAAGTATTATTGAGTTCAATTTACTGTTTTATTAATGTCTCATTAACTCTCTAAGCCAGATATACTTATCTGCTGCTTCTGGGCCCTTTCCTAAAACATCAAGCCAGCCTAAGAAATCTGGAATCCAGTCAAAAACAATGTAAGCAACAGCAAACAGAATATAACCAATCCAGAACAGCATCCACCATGTTGGAACTGCATCTGTAACGTATGTTATTTTATCTACAGCCTTTGTATTTTCAAGATGTGAAGCCATCAGTATTTACCTCCTTCTTTTTCTGCTTTTACAATTTTTTCTTCCATCTCTAAAATCTCATATTTGGGACCTTCTATATCCTTAAAATCCCCCTTCATATAAGAATAGACAAATAGTAAAAACCATCCAGTAAGAGCTACAACATAGGCTATTACTTCCACAAGGAAGCCTTTCATCTCAGAACCGGACATACCAGCTTCAAGATATGCAACTGTTCTGACTGCGATAATTGTTCCAACAACAAACAGGAATATGAACAGTATAAGTAAAGCTACTGTTTTTTGAGATATTCTCATCTTTTACCTCCATATTCTCCTTTTTAGGAGAAAGGGGGCACTACAGCCCCTATTTTTCTGCAGTTTCTACTCTAAATGGCTTAGGTGGTTTTACTTCCCAGCTACCAAGCCACATCACGTAAGTAAGAAGAGCAAGACCTCTTTCGTTAGGAACAATATTTCCATTTTTATCTTTCTCAAAAAACCATGGATATCCGGGCATATTAGAGCCTGGAGATGTAGATTGAGGGTTATAGAGGTGTGCCACCTGCCATCCAATGTTATGAACAGCAGCTTCCCTTATAAGGTCAGGTCCAACTCTCTTTGTTCCCCAGAGAACAGGAGCCTGGAGCTCGTTCTGGAATTCAGAAGGATAAGATACAGTATTAGAAACCCCTGGAATTCCAAATCTAAGTGTTTCATTAGAAACTGGTCTGACCATCTGAGAGTGGCAGTTCCAGCAACCTTCAGCTATATACCATCTATGCCCTATTCTGAGAGCTTTTGCAAATGTTTTCTCATTTGGTTTACAGTCTTTAATAACTTCAGATGCTCCACTATAGGCTTCTGTATATTCGCAAAGCTTTTTGAAAGATTCAGGATAATATCTTGCTAATTTATTAAAATCTGACCATGCAGTTGTGTTTTTAGCTATAGCTTCAGCTGCCAGGTCTTCAACTGACTTTTTCTTTATATCCTTTAGAACAAACATCGGCAGAGCCCAAGATATAAAGTCAGCAAACAGGAAGAAAATTATTCCTGCAACTAACGCAACAAATGAAAAACGTTCCATCTTACCCATAATTCCCTACCTCCTTACACTTCTCTGAGCTCTGCTGTAAGTCCAGCTTTAGCAGTTGCAGTTTTATAGAAGTTCAGTGCATACATGAACAGTCCTGTTATCATCATGATTCCAGCTATAGACCTGAAATACCAGAATGGTTTAGAGAAGTTTACAGAATCTATCCATGGGTTAAGACCTATCCAGTCAAATCCCTGAACCAGACCTGCTGCTGTAAGGTCAAAGAACATCGCAAGAACACCAATCATAAGGAGCCAGTAAGCACCTTCTGAAAGACCTTTTGAATACATTGTTTCTTTTCCAAACAGTCTTGGCCATACATATTCAGCCATACCAAGAACCCACAGTCCAAACGTTCCAAACATTATCAGGTGAGCGTGTCCAGTTACCCAGTCAGTAAAGTGGATTACCTTCTGGAATGTAAGTGTTACGTGGAATGCACACTGGAAGCATGTAATCCAGTAAAAGATAGCACCTGTATACATATATCTCAATGGAACATTGTATTTAAGCTGTTCTGCAGAACCTCTCAGTGTCATCATAAAGTTAATAAGAACAGAGGTTACTGCAAACTCAACAGCAACTGTTGCAAAAACAGCTGAATATTGAGCAAACATTGGTATTGGAGACCACAGGAAGTGGTGAACACCGTTCATTGGATAGAAGAATGCCAGTCCCCAGAAACCAAGAAGTGATAAACCGTGAGACCACATAGGTTTTTTCATAATAACAGGAACAAAGTAATACATCAGACCCCACGCAACAGGAGTAACATAAAGACCAACAAGGTCGTGAATAAATGTTGATTGAACTGCACCTGCACCAGAACCAACAGCCCAGAATCTTGGAATCAGGTTACCCATAAAAACAACGAGTGGTGTCCATACGAGCATAGCAGAAATATACCAGCCTGTAACGTAGAGGGGCCCTCTCTGAGAGGCTTTAAAGAGTGGAGCACCAAACTGCAATAGATGAAGCAGAAGCCAGAATACAATTATAGGGTCAAGCCACCATGGAGTTTCACCCCACTCAACGTTATCTGCCATTCCAAGGAAAAGAATAGCAACAACCGTTATTAAAACTGCTGCTTGCAGTGCAATAAACATAAACCATCCAAGAGCATCACTTAGAACCTTATAACCTGTAAATCTTGGAACAGCCCAGTAAAGAAGACCAGTAAACATGTTTACAAGGAATCCATATGCAGCACCTGCTGTATGAATCATTCTTACTCTACCAGGAGATAAAAACTCTATGCCAGGAAATGGGTATATACCGTCAAGCTGAAGAGAGTATAAAAATCCCATTAATGCAACGATTATGAAAAATATCAGACCCATTGCAACATGAGCTTTAACAAGCCCATAGTTGACAAGGTTTTGCAGTTCTTGATTGTTAGCTGCCATTTTTACCCTCCTTATTATTTACCTTTGTTCATGAGGTAAGCAATGTAAGAAACGAGATGCCATCTATCTTCTTCAGACAGAAAATCAAACTTAGGCATTGGAGAACCTTCAAGACCAACAGTAAGAACTCTGAAAGTATCCTCTGGATTTGGACCTGCAGCTCTAACAGGATATGTCAGGTCTGTTGGTGGAACAGGAAGTGTTGATGCAAGTGGACCATCTCCTCTTCCCTGCTCACCGTGACATGCTGTGCAGTTTTGGGCGTAAATCTGCTTACCTTTTTCAACTGATTCAGGAGAGCCAAACCATTCAGGTTTTTTGATGTGTCTATATACAGATTCTCCTGGTTTTTCCTTTTCCCATCTGTCTGAGAATGTTTTGATGTAAGCAATGACTGCTCTCTTTTGAACTTCTGGAACAAGTTTGAAGGATGGCATTGGGGTTTGAGGAATCCCCCAGTTTAAAATGTGCATCAAGTCTTCATCTGTTGGAAGTGTCCCTTCAGGAGTAGACTTCCATCTGAAAACAGCTGTGTGAAAGTTTGGTGGCTTGTCTTTGAAGAATTTTGCAGCTTCCGATTGTCCGTCTCCATTAACTCCGTGACAACCAACACAGAACTTGTTGTAAACTTTCCTTCCTGCTTCTTCCTGCGCCGTAAGGTCTTTTGTTCTTTTTGCCTGTGCAGGTTTTGAAGAGTAAACGTGCAACAGGCCGTAAATGAACAGGGCCGGGAAGAAGAAGAACAGAATCCACTTGACGGCCGTGTTTTCTCCCATGAGATTACCTCCTAAAATATTTGATAGAAAACATTTTACACGATTTCACAGATTTTTCACAGATGATTTTCATGATTTATATCCCTCTCCATTTCCTCCATAGCATTTACGATTTCATAGAATGTTTCAAAATTTATTGTCCTCTTTTTTTTCTCCTTTAAATACTCTGTGAACCCTCCTGTTGAAAAAATTATATCATTATATTGACATGCGTCAAGGTCTGTAATACCATCTCCTGCATAGAATTTCAGGTTATAATTTTTGTAATATTTTTGAATGATATACGGTTTACATACTCCACAATTCCTCTTACACTCTTTACTGCATCTATAACCGAAAAAGACATCCATTCTCCCTCCCTTGCAGATAAATCTATTGCAGTGAATCTTATAAATCAAGGGTAGATATTCCTTTAAAAGTGGATATATGTAAAAGTCCATCCCTCCACTTAAAATAACAAAGGGAATGTTTTTTTCCTTTAGATACAATAAAAATTCATTAAAACCATCTCTTATTTCTACATTTTCTAAACACCAATTTACGATTTCTTCTTTTTTTTCACAGGGAAGTAGATTAAACATCATTCTTATTCCTACATCTATGTCAAGTTTTCCTTCTGTAAGGTAAGTGTAAATGTCTTCCCAATGGGAGGGTGCAAAATTAGACATAATAGCTTCAATAACATCTTTTTTTGTTATTGTTCCGTCAAAATCAGAAAAAAATATTGCCTTCTCCACCCTCTTTACCTGTTAATACTTTTTACAGTATCCATAAGGGAGATTACTTTTTCTGTTATGACATCTGCAGAATAAAATGGTATTTCTGTATCAATTATTACCTGACTTCCAAAATCTGAAAATATGTTATATAACTCCTTTTCTGATACGCCTCCATAAATTACAGGAAATGATTTATTTATGTTTTCAAAACTTTCTAAAAGTGAGTTTGCAATTTCTACAGAGCGGTAATGGGGCACAATTTTATGTCTAAATGGGGAAGGAATAAAAATCATGTCAGCACCAGCTAATCTAAGTATCTTTCCGAAAAATAAAGAGGGTTCTATACCAAACTGGTCTTTTTCATAAAAAAATGGAGGGTATCCAGGATTTATTAGAAAGGCAACTTTGTATTTTTTTGATAGGAAATACAGATTTTCTATCCCTATAGGAAATAAATTTAACAGGAACGCTTTTATTCCCTTTTTAGATGCAAAATCTATTTTGTCTGCTATTTCAACAATATTTCCATGAAGCAAAGGTGCGTAGATAATATTTTTGCTATAGTTATCTAATATTCTGCAAACACTATTTATCCTTTCTTCAAAAGGTATGTAAGAGTCATCTAAGAAAAGTTCATCTTCTCTTATAATGTCAGGGTTACCTTCAATTACACTCTTAAGAAGAGTTACGAAATCTTCTTTTTCAACACCGTTTGTGTATTTGAGTGGTATAGATACTAATGGTCTGTGTTTGATGTTTAATATGTATCTTATTCCATCAATCCCAAAGTTTGGTCCAGAAAAATGGTCAAGAAATGCTGGAGGAAACTCAATATCAATAAGTTTGACATTTTCTGGGACAACAAGTTCTCCATATAACAATGTAAGGATAGAAGCAATGTTATGTTTAAAGATAACAATAGGAAAATCTACTTTTATCAGTCCTTTATGTAATCCTGAGTCTTCATCATACATATATTCTGCTTCTGAAATTTTAGGAGAAAACTTTCCCTCTCCAAATAACTCCTTTATGTAGCTACTGAATTTATCTTCAGGAGAAAATTTCTTATCTGAGCTAATAAGATAGGTTGCTGATATAAAGTTCATCTTACCCCTCTTTTATAACTGTATATACCTCAACAACAGGATGCCCAGCAAACCACTCCCTTGGTGGAGGATTTTCGTGAGCTTTTCTGAATGCATCGCTTTCCATATACTTTTTCAGAGATTCCATGTCTTTCCAGTAAGTTTCTATTATAAATATGTTATTTCTACTATTTGGAGGGAAGTTTTCTGGTTTTAGAAGGTTCATTTTTATAAATCCTTCTTGCTCTTTCAGACCTTTTTCACCAAACCTTTCTAACGCATACTGCTCAAAAGTTTCAAGATACTCTTGATTGATGGGAAATTTTGTCATAACTACTATCATACCTTTTCCTCCTGTGATGTTTTTATTCCACTGAGCCTGAGGAGTGCATCTACATCAGGCTCTCTACCGGCAAAATTTTTAAACAGTTCCATGGCTGGTCTACTTCCACCTTTTGAAAGCACTTCTGAGTAAAAACTTTCTGCTACATCATCGTTATAAATGCCGCTGTCAATAAACATAAAGTAAGCATCGGCAGAAAGCACCTCTGCCCATTTGTAGCTGTAATAACCTGCAGCATAACCTCCAGCAAATATATGACTGAAAGACCACTGGAATTTGTTGTATGATGGGGGTTTTATTACAGAGATTTCTTCTCTCACCTGGTCAAGAATTTTCTGAACATCTTCTGCAGTATGTCTTCCTATGTGAATCAGCATATCAAACAGGGCAAACTCTATCTGTCTCAGCATAGACAGTGCTGACATAAAGTTTTTTGACTCTTTCAGCTTTTGAATCATCTCCTCTGGTATTGGTTCTCCTGTTTTATAGTGGTAAGCAAACTCTTTTAAAACTGCTGGCTCGTATGCAAACTTTTCTAAAAACTGGGAGGGAAACTCTACTGCATCCCATTCAACTCCAGATATTCCGCTGACAAATGGTTCTTCAACTCTGCTAAGAAGGTGATGGAGTGCATGTCCCATCTCGTGGAAAAGAGTCTCAACATCGTATGGTCTAAGGAGGGAAGGTCTATCCTCTGAAGAAGGAGAGAAATTAGCCACTATAAAAGCCACTGGAGGGACTGTTTTCCCCTCTATATTGCGGTGATAACTGACCCATTCATCCATCCATGCACCGTCTCTTTTTCCTTTCCGTGCTTCTAAATCTAAATAAAGTCTTCCAATCAGATTTCCCTTTCTGTATAAATGAAAAACAGAAACAGTAGGATGCCATACAGGAGCTTTTACTTCCTCAAAATCTAACTTAAACAGCTTTTTCAGGAAATTGAACAGTCCCTTTATAACAGCATTTTTCTCAAAGTAGGGTTTGTAATCCTCATCATTTACATTAAACTGTTTCTTTTTCAGCTTCTCTGCATAGTAGGCAAAGTCATAAGCCTGAACATTACCTTCAAGTCCTAAAGATTTAGCAAACTCATTTAACTGCTGATACTCCTTTTCAGCCTGAGGCCTGCTTTTGACAGCAAGTTCCCTTAAAAAACTTATAACTTGCTCTGGAGATTCGGCCATTTTTTTAGACAGAGAAAGCTCTGCATAGCTATTAAAACCTAACAGTTTCGCAAGGTCATCCCTTAGCAGAAGGATTTCTTCCAATACCTGCTCATTTTGGGGAGCTCTTGTTACGTATGCTCTGTATAACTGCTCCCTTTTCTCTCTGTTTGAACCGTAAGTCATGTATGATATGTAAGAGGGCTGATGAAGGGTAAATCTATAAACAATCTTTCCATCTTTTTCAATTTTTGCAGATTGTAAATCAGAATCAGGAAGTTCTTTTACATCCTCGTAATCCTCTATTATCATCTCATAGCTGTCTGTTGCATTAAGGAGATTCTGGGCAAACTGGTTTTGAAGTTGAGACAGCTTTATATTTATCTCTTTTACTTTCTCTCTTTTTTCTTCAGGCAGTCCAACACCAGAAAGCTCAAAATCTTTTATTGCGTCCTGTAACACCTTTCTTTTTTCTTCCGAAAGCCTGTCTCCTTCTTTCTGTAGAATTTCTTTAAAAGCTCTGTATATTCTTTCATCCTGATTTAACTGTGTGTAGTATTCAGTAATTACAGTAATTAGCTCAGTGTATACCTCCTGTGTTTTTGGGGAGTTTTTTACGTAGTTTAGATGGGATATAGGAAAAAACAGCATTCCTAACCTTTCGTGGATAAGCTGATAAGGGGTAACAAAATTTTCGTAAGTTTTTTCTGGTAAGGAAAGTAATTTCTCAATTTTTTCTTTGTTTTCTTTAATCTGTTTTAAAACTAATTCTTTCTGTTTATCTATATTTTCTTCATTTACAGTAAATTCTGGAAATAATGTTTCCATGGAGACCTCCGTTTATTTTATTTCTAATCTATGGGCTTTTCCAATAATCTCAAGAAAATGGGAATATTTTTTC
>Ga0256833_1000342_pt1 | contig 36699 bp, 32 predicted proteins | sample 356284metaG_FD_190535 | JGI IMG/M metagenome (GOLD analysis project Ga0256833, IMG submission 190535) | Hydrothermal vent microbial communities from Mid Atlantic Ridge, Atlantic Ocean - 356-284 | ecosystem: Environmental > Aquatic > Marine > Hydrothermal vents | place: Atlantic Ocean: Mid... | reverse complement strand
TTCGGGGCGTCTGCTGGTGGGCAGCCGCGAGATAAGCGGTTCCCCCTGGCTACCGTATCTGGCACCAGGCATGAGTCTGCAAGTCAAGGGCAAGGTAGAGGGCGGACGGGTTGCGGTCAGCGAGGTAGCGGTACTGAGCCCCCAAACGTGGTCTTTTTACGAGGGGCCGGCGCGCTTGGTGGGCCTTCAAGGCGGCCGGGTGCGTATCTGGATGTCGGGCAAGGGAGGCCGCAACACCTTTCGCCTTTCGCGTGACGCCTCGAGCGCTTCCGAAATTATACTGCTGGCGTGCTACGCCGCCGGCTCCTGGCGGGCTTTACCGCTCAGTTTGCGACCGCAGATCAGGCCGTCCGCAAGCGGCTGGTGGCGGCTAAAAGGTGAGATGAGCGGCGACAAGGTGAGCTGGCGTATCTCGAGTAAGCTGCCGGGAGAGTGCCGCTAGCGTCGTAGCTCGTCCTGCTCATAAATGAAAGTGGGGACTGCTGCGATCAGCAGAGAAAAGCGCGTCTGAAAAGGCTATAGCTGCTGCATCCTTTTACTTATATTAGTCTAATACCCCACCCCTAGTGGGGAGGGTATACTAGCTGCAGGGAGGGCCATGAAAGAACTAGTTCTGAGCATTGGCGTCGAGGGCATGACCTGCGCGAGCTGCGTCTCGCGCGTGGAACGGGCCCTGGCGCAGCAGCCCGGCGTCCGCAAGGCCAGCGTCAACCTGGCCACCGAGAAGGCGACGTTGCTCCTGGAGCCGGAGGCCGAGCTCGAGCCCCTACTCGAGGCGGTGCGCGAGGCGGGGTACACCCCGCGCGTGGAGACCGCGACGATCGGCATCGAGGGCATGACCTGCGCGAGCTGCGTCTCGCGCGTGGAGCGCGCCCTTTCCAAGCAGGGCGGCGTGCTCGAGGCCACGGTCAACCTGGCCACCGAGAAGGCCACCGTGCGCTACCTGCCCGACACCGTCACCCTCGCGCGCATCGAGGCCGAGATCCGCGAAGCGGGGTACACCCCCGTGAGCCAGGAGGAAGACGAGGCGGCCTCGACCACGGAGGCGACCCTGGCCGGTTTCGTGCGCGATCTGCGGCTCGCTGCGCTGCTGACCGTCCCGCTGGTCATTATCAGCATGGGCCCCTTCGTCGTTCCCGCCCTCGGCGACTGGATGGAGGCGCTGGCGCCGGGGCGGCTCTGGCGCTGGCTGGAGTTCGTGCTGGCGACGCCGGTCGTCTTCTATGCCGGCCGCCGCTTCTTCCGCGGCGGCGTTGCCGAGCTGCGCCATGGGAGCCCGGGCATGAACACCCTGGTGATGTTCGGCACCTCGGCGGCCTACCTCTACTCGCTGCTGGCGCTGATCGCTCCGGGCTGGTTCCCCGAGGGCACCGCGCACACCTATTTCGAAGCCGCGGGCGTGATCGTCACGCTGATCCTCCTGGGCAAGTACCTGGAGGCCGTGGCGAAGGGGCGCACCTCGGAGGCCATTCGCAAGCTGATGGAGCTGGGGGCGGGGACGGCGCGGGTGGTGCGCGACGGCCGTGAGATCGAGCTGCCCACCAGCGCCGTGGTGCCCGGCGACCTGATCCGGGTGCGCCCGGGCGAGCGCATCCCCACCGACGGCGAGGTCGTCGAGGGCGAGGGGTACGTCGACGAGTCGATGCTCACCGGCGAGCCGGTGCCGGTGCTCAAGCGCGCTGGCGACGCGGTGGTGGGCGGTACGGTCAACCAGAACGGCAGCCTGCTCCTGCGGGCGACGCGGGTCGGCGCCGACACCGTCCTCTCCCAGATCATCCGCATGGTCGAGGAGGCCCAGCAGTCCAAGCCGCCGGTGCAGGCGCTGGCCGACCGCATCGCCGCGGTCTTCGTGCCCGTCGTCCTCGTCGTCTCGGTCGTCACCTTCGCGGTCTGGATGTTGGTGGGGCCCGAGCCCCGGCTCAACTACGCCTTCATCGCCTCGGTGAGCGTGCTGCTCATCGCCTGCCCTTGCGCCATGGGCCTGGCGACGCCCACGGCCATCATGGTAGCCAGCGGCCGCGGCGCGCGTGAGGGCGTGCTCTTCCGCAAGGGCGTGGCCATCGAGGGGCTCGCGCGCATCGGCACGGTGGTCCTTGACAAGACGGGGACGATCACCAAGGGCTGGCCCGAGCTGACCGACCTGCGCACCGCGCCGGGGTGGAGCAGCGGCGACCTGCTCACCCTGGCGGCCGCGGTGGAGAGCCTGAGCGAACACCCCATCGCCCAGGCCGTTCGCGAGCGCGCCGAAGGCCTGACCCTGCCCGAGGTCAGCGACTTCGAGGCCGTGCCCGGCTTCGGAGCCCGCGCCCGTGCTGCAGGGCATGAGGTCGCCGTGGGCGCGGCCCGCTACATGGAGCGTCTGGGCCTGGACACCGTCCGCTTCGCAGCGGAGCAGGCCCGACTCGAAGACGCCGGCCGCACCGTAATCTACGTGGCGGCAGACGACGAGATCGCCGGCCTGATCGCGGTCAGCGATCCGGTCAAGGAGGGCAGCCGGGAGGCCGTCGCGGCCCTGCGCCGCGAGGGCTTGCACGTGGTCATGTTGACCGGAGACTCAGGTCGCACCGCCCGTGCGGTGGCCCGGGAGGTCGGCATCGACGAGGTGGCGAGCGAGGTGCTGCCCTCAGGCAAGGCCCAGGTGGTGCGCGACCTGCAGGCGCAGGGGCAGCGCGTCGCCTTCGTGGGCGACGGGATCAACGACGCCCCGGCGCTCGCCGGGGCCGACGTGGGGGTGGCCATCGGCAGCGGCACCGACATCGCGGTCGAGGCCGGCGACGTGGTGCTGATGCAGGGCGACCTGCGCGCCGTGGTGCGCGCCCGGGCGCTGGCAAGGAAGACGCTCGCCACGATCTACTGGAACTTCTTCTGGGCCTTCGGCTACAACGCCGCCCTGATCCCGGTCGCCGCGGGGGTTCTCTACCCCTTTACCGCCCTGCTCCTGCAGCCTGCTCTGGCCGCGGGCGCAATGAGCCTCTCGAGCATCCTGGTGCTCACGAACTCGCTGCGGCTGCGCTACTTCCAGCCGCCGCAGTTCGCGGGCGAGGCGGCCTCCGCGCCGCGCAGCGGGGCCCGGGTGCTGCTCTACACCAGCCCCGGCTGCCCCGACTGCGCGGCGGTGAAGGAGTGGCTAGACCGCCACGGTGTACCCTTTGAGGAGCGAGACCTTAGCAAAGCTGAGGTGGCCGCGGCCGCCCGACGAAAATACGGCGTCAGGGTGGCTCCTATCACGGTCGTGGGTCAAGATGTGCTCTGGGGCGCGTTTTCGCGGCAGCGCCCGAGGCTCGAGCGTCTCTTGGCGGCTCCCGCCGCAGCGCAGCCGGTCGAGCAATAGCAAAGACGGGCCCGCGCCGTTGGCCCGTCTTTGAGACGACATCTTTATACGCGAACTTTTTCCTTCAGCGCCTTGCCGGGCTTGAAGGCCGGGTACTTGGAGGCGGGGATCTTGATCTTCTCGGTGGTGCCGGGCTTCACGCCGGTGCGGGCCTTGCGCTTGCGCACCTCGAAGGTCCCGAAGCCGGTGAGCTGCACCTTGTAGTCGCGGTCGAGGAAGGTGGCGATCTCGTCGAGGAAGGTATCGATGCAGGCCTTCGCGTCCTTCTTCTTGAGGCCGGTGATCTCGGCAACGTGGGTTACCAAGTCCGATTTGGTTACTGTCTTTTTCTTGTTTGCCATACGTACACCTCCTTAAATATTGCTTTCCTTACGGACTATACCACGCCCAAACAACGAAATTCAAGCGTCCCCGGCGGTTTAGGCCTCTTTCTGCCGCCGGGTCGCTGCCTTCGAGGCGACTTCTGGTAGGTACTCCCTAGGCAGGAGGGCGGCTACCGCTTTCTCTACTTCTTTCGTAGCTGCTTCAAGATGCTCTTTGTCGAGCTTGCCGCGGTAGGCGCTGAGGTCCACCGGATCGCCAATCACCAGGCGCAACCTGCCTCCCAGCCGTGGTTTTCCTCCTGGGGGCCAGATTTTGTCGGAGCCTATTACCGCCAGCGGCACCACCTGGGCGCCGGTGCGCAGGGCTATGGCGGCGGCGCCCGACTTGAAGGGCTGCATCTTGCCGCTGCGGCTGCGCGTACCTTCCGGAAATATCCCAAAAGCCATACCGGAGCGCAGAGAGCGGATAGCGGCTTTTACCGCCGCCAGGTCGCCGGAGCCGCGCTCCACGGGGATTACGTAGAGACGAGGCAGCAGCCAGCGCAGGAAGGGTTTTTGGAAAAGGTCGGCCCGCGCGATGTAGGCGATGGGCCTCGGCAGCACTACCCCGATAGCGGGCGGGTCCAGCCAGGAGAGGTGGTTGGAGGCGATTATTATCGGGCCTTCGAGCGGAACCTTTTCGACGCCGCTGACCTCGATCCGGCAGAACACTCGCAAGACCAGCCTGGCTATCACCTTGGTGATGCGGTAGACGATGTTTGGTTTGGGTGCTCCGGCCACAATTTGTTTTACTCGAAAACCAGCCCTTCTGCCAAACCCTCGCGGCGAGCGCGGCCCGCCCAGAGGTGGGCCTGACGCAACGGTTCGGGTAGCTTGGTGCTTCTGGGCAGGGACGCAACAAAGCGCAGCGTTTCGCTCATGCTCACCTTGTGCCCCGGTGAAAGATAAACGGGTTTTACCGCTGTGCGTGAGCGGAAGAGCCAGCCTACCTGCAGGCCCTCGCGACAGGGCGTTCCTACCAGCGCTCGCTCGCTGCACAGCGGTACGGCGCAGCCCTCTTTCTGGTCCAAGACGCCGGCGGCGCCGCCAAAGAGGCGACTCTTGGCCACGCCTATGCTGGGAAGGCCGGTATGGACCCCCAGGTGGGCGGCCACGCCCAGGCCGCGCGGGTGGGCAATGCCCTGGCCGTCCACGAGCAGCGCGTCGGGGGTGGTTCCCAGGGTTTCGAGCGCGGCCAGGTAGACGGGCGCCTCGCGAAAAGACAGATAGCCGGGGACGTAAGGAAAAACTTTTTGGGGGGGCATCTTTGCTACCGCCACGCGCAGTACGCTTTCATTTTGGACGTCCCACAAGACGGCGGCCGCTACCAGGCTTTCTCCGCGTTTGATGGAGGCGTCGAGAGCCGCCAGAAGGCCGACCTTGCTCCAGTCGCCGTTTAGCTCCACCGCGTTTACCAGCTCTCGCTGCAGGCGGGCTGCGCCGCTGAGGTCGGGCGGGCTGGGAAAAGGCGGCCAGCTCACGCTTCTTCGCGCAGGCGCGCCAGCACCTCGCCGTCGGAGGGGTCGCGACCGTAAAGGATAGCCAGGTAGTAGGCGGTCCAGGCGACAAAGTACCAGATCGCCACCATCTCGCTAAGCGCTCCTGCGGCGTCTGGTTTGGGCAGTTGCAAAACGGTATCTACGCGGCCTTGCAGGACTTCGACAGCCAGGCGGGTGCGCTCGTCATCGCCCGCCACCAGCGCTACCAGCGGGTCTCCCTGCTCGTGACGCGCCTCCAAGGCGGTCACGAAGAACTCGAGCCCGCCGGGTGGCGGAGTAATGGAAAGGCTCTTGCCGATCCGCGCGAAAGTTTGCTGCAACGCGGCGGCTAGACCGGCGTAGCGTTCCGACACCACCCAGACGGGCAGGCGCTCGAGCAGGTTCCAAGCCATAATTTTAGCGGGATTGTCTTCGCTTGGCGTTTCGGGAGCCAGTTCCGCCGTCAGTTTTTCAAGGGCCGAGTCTACCTGCCGACCGCTTCGCGCTTCGCCCGTGGCCTCTTGCAAAAAGCGCAGGTAGCGGTAGGGGCTGAGGGGGTGCGGCTCTATGGCAACTTCCACCTCATCGCCAAAGCCTACGCGCACCACGCGCGCCCCGCCGGCCTTGGCGGCGGCCGCCGCTCCCGCGGCCGCCCCCAGGTCCAGACCTCCCTGCAGCACGAACTGGGTGCCTCCTTCGCTAATCAGCCGGCCGGTCCAGAGCTCGGCCAGCTGGGCGGGCCACCAGGCCTCGCCGTAACCGATTACGCCGTAAGGTCCTGGGTAATCGACCTTGGGTTTGGGAAAGTCGCCGGGGAGACTGCTCAGTTGCCGCGCGAGTTTATGGGAGTCTACCCGGTAGTCTTCATGGGCGTCGAGGTTGCGCATAGCTTCAGCCTAGCAGGTGGGGTCCAGGGGCGGGATCGTCTACTCCTCGAGGCCGTTGAGAATCCAGAGCCCCTCACCGGTCATGAAGGCGAGCGGCCCCATGTAAAGTATGGCATAGAGGAGGTTGAGGAACCAATTTTCCCAAGGAATGGCGACGTTGAGAGCGAACACGAGCGACAACGTCGCGATCGCACCCAAATCGGTAAGCAGCCGTTGGGCGTACCAGTTTCGGAAAAGGCTTGCAAGCCGGGATGTGCTGTAGCTCTGGGGCCTAGTCCTGACGAAGCCGCGCGCGAAGGTTGCGTTCAGCAAAAACAATATCGTCGCGCCGCTAAGCAGCCACCACGGCTCCTCGAAGTAGAGATCCGCCACGAGAGGAACGGCGAGAGCCAGGGCAACGAGCGGGAGCAGGAGGGGCCAGCGCAACCCGAGTGCGAGCAGCAGGGTGGAGACCGGGACGAAGACGGTAACGGTGAGGATGGCGAGCAGGCCAATCCCCCAGGGGACGCTGCCGGTCCAGGTCGACATTTCGAACATCTTGCAAACCGTCAGGCCCAAAAACGCAAGAACGGCCGTCACGAAGGCCGGGCGCGGCCCTAGCCCGTGCGAAACCGCGTGCGTTAGCAGCAGCCAGAGCGAGCCCAGAAGCGTGAGAAAAAGGCCGTTTTCTCCTGAAAAAGCCTCGCCGGGATCAACAAAAGCGCCGGCGTACACCAGGGGCTGGGCCGCCGTTAAGAGCACCCACGCTACGGTGACGAAGACCAGATAAGCGGTCACAATCGTATCTATTATAGGCAGCGCTCTTTCGCGGCGGTTGGCCGCCGGTTCTGCAGACCGTTCCTCATCTTCTCGGAATATAACGGTAGCAGCATGCGGGTCGTCCGAACCCTCCTTTTCGGTATCCTTGCCGCCGCACTCGTGACGGCGCTCTCCGGCTGCCTCGAGACCGAGGCCAAGCTGAGCTGGCGCCCCGACGGCTCTATGGACCTGGCGCTCAACCTCAGCGGCGAAGCTCTTAATTCGCAGACGGCGCAGATCGTCTCGCGCCTGCGCGCGAGCGGTTTCTATCGGATTCAACTAGGTAATGACAGTCTGCGCGCCGTGCAGCCGCTCAAGCTGGCCGGCTGGGACCGCCTCAGCGGCTGGCTGCCGGGGCGCCTCGGCTACCGCGACCCCAGCGGCCTGGTCTTTTCGCGCAGCAGCTGGATCGTCTTCGAAGACTTTATGCTGGCCGGAACCCTCGACGTTTCCCGTCTGGTCAGCCTCCCACCCTTTACCGCTGCGCTCGGTCTGCCCTTTACCTTCAAAGTAGAGGCTCCCTGGCCGGCCAGGGCCAGCAACGCCGACGCTGTAGAGGGTAAAACCTACGTTTGGCGTAAGACCCTGGGAAAGCCCTTCGCGGTTTATCTTCTCTACCGGCGCTGGCGCCCGGAGCGCGCGGCCGTGCTGGTCGTATTTATGGCCTTGTCTAGTTTAGCTCTTTGGCGTAGGTCACGACGGCGTCGGCCAGCTTGAACCCCAGCCGTTCGTATAGGGCGATAGCCGCCTTCTCGTGGTCGTGGGCGCGCACTTTGAGCAGCGAGACCCCCGTATCGAAGGCGTACTCCGCCGCTTGCGCCAACAAGGCGCGGCCGATGCCGCGGCCGTGCCGTGAGGGGATTACCCCTAAGTAGGCCACTTCCGCTTCGTCTGCGGAGGTTTCCAGTTCGACCAGACCTACCGGTTCGCCGCCCTCGCAGGCGTACCAAAGGTGAACGTCGGGGCGGTTGAAGTGTTCTATCAGCTTGAGGGCGCTCCAGCCCAAGCGCAGACTCCAGGCGTCTTCGCTGGCGCGGTAGACGTTACAGTAGACCTCGGGGTCCAGGTCGGACACCTCCTTGATGCCGACTCCGGCGGGCGCTGGGTAGGAAAGCTCTTTTTTTCCGGTTTCGAAGTAGTAGCTGGTGTGTAATGGCGCGTAACCGGCCGTTTTCAGTTGCTCCCTTAGGATTGCGTTTTTCTCGTGGGGAAAGGCGTAGAGGGTATGCCAGCCCTGCCGCGCCGCCGTTTCGCTGGCCATCTCGAAGAAGGGCGCGGCCGCGGCGCCGCGCACCAGCGGCCCTTCCAACGCTCCCCCCTGGCGGAAAGGGTAGAGAGCGGCGTAACCCACCAGCTCGCCGTTTATTTCCAGGACGTGGCCTTCTTCGGCGGCCCAACGCAGTTCCTCGACGCTGCGGGCGTCGGGGGCCAGCACCCGCCGCGCGGAGTCTTGGTCCATCCACCGCAGCAGCGCCAGCAGCTCGGCCAAGTCGTCGGGGCGAAGAGGACGCAACATGGTTAATACGATTGTAGCACCGCAGACGTGGAGGGTCAGAAGTTGAGCCTGCCGAGAACGCCGTCGCTCCCGTAAAATCGTAGCTCGCTGAGCTGAGCGTAGTTTTGCTCGAAGCGCAATCCTTCATCCAGCGGGGCAAAAGGTAGCGCCAGGCTTATGGCTACGCGGTTGACGGCGCAGTTGCCGATTAGCAAAACGGTTTCGCCGGCGTGCCGTTCCAGCATTTTTCGCAGAAACGGCTCGCTGCGCAGCGCAACGTCTTGTATGCTCTCGCCTCGCGGCGGCGCAAAGCCGCTTTCGTCTTCCTGCCAGCGGCGCAGTAGAGCGCCGTAACGCCTCTTTACGTCCGCGAAGATCGTTCCTTCCCACTCGCCCCAGGAGCGCTCGCGCAGCGCGGCCGTCAGCCGGTAGGGAACGCCGAGGAGGCGCGAGAGCAGCGCCGCCGCCTGCGACTCGGCGACACTGTCGGCGGCGTAGATGTATTGCGGTTTTTCCGGCATCCTCCGGGACATTTGCGCGAGCGATTTTCGCCCTTCCCTTGAGAGAGGCAGGCCGGGGTGGCTGTAGAGGACGCCGCGGGGATTGCGCACCGGACCGGCGCGGGTCAGTAAGAGCCGGGTCGGTTCGCCCACGCCGCTGAAGAACCTTGCCAGCATACTCACGGCAGTATTATCCCACGCGTTTTACAATGGGCTGATGGAGCCGGTAGTTTTGATCGTCAATCCCGCGGCGGGCAGGGGGCTGGCCGGCGCCAAACTGTCGCAGGTGCAAGACTGGGTGGCCAAAAACGCTCCCCACGTACTGGTGCGGGTCACTTCGGCGCCGGGTCACGCCAGCGAACTGGTCGGCGCCACCACCGCGGCAACGCGCATCGTGGTGGTGGGCGGCGACGGAACCGTGCACGAAGCGGTGCGCGGCCTGGCGCCGCGGCAGAAGCTGGGGATAGTGCCTATCGGCTCTGGGAACGACATCGCCCGCATGGCCGGTCTCTTGGGCGGAGGCCTGGCGCAAAAGCTGGCCACCGCGGTCTGGGGAGAAACCCGCTCTTTCGATATGGGGGTTGTCAACGGTGAGCCTTACGTTTCCAGCGCCACCGCCGGCCTGGACGCCGAGGTGGCGCGGCGCGCCCTGACGGCGCCGCGCTACCTGCGCGGGCTGCCGCGCTACCTGTGGGCGCTTTTCGCCGTGATAAGGAGTATGGAATTGCCGCGCGCCAGCGTGCGGGTGGACGGCAGGGAGGTTTATCAGGGGCCGATTCTGATAACCGCGGTAATGAACAGCCCCACTTACGGCGGCGGTTTTCACATAGCGCCGATGGCTGACCCCAGCGACGCGCGCCTGGACCTCATTTGGGCGCAGGAGTTCAGCAAGCTGGGGGTAATAGGCATCTTGCCGCGTTTGGTTCTGGGCAGGCACGTCGGTCATCCGCGCATCGGTCACCGCGCCGGCTTCGAGTTCGAGGTCGAGTTTGACCGCGAGGTGCAGCTGCAGAGCGACGGCGAACTGCTAGACGCCAGCGACTCCATGAGGGTTCGCGTCGAGCCGGCGGCTTTGCAGATAGCCTGCGAGCCGGCGGCGCGTGAGGGGCTAACGCTCCGCGCCGAAAAGGAACCCTTGGAAAAGGCCAAGCCGGTGGCGGGGGCGCTGGGCTAGCTAACGGCGACCGCCGGGAGCAAAGGCGGCCTTGACGACCTTTTTTTCGCGCGCCGCGGTAATGGCGCTTCGCCAGTCTGAGAGCTCGAAAGTTTTTCCCACTAGTGCTTCTATGCCCGCTAGGGAGTCTAGCATGGCTAGGGCGTCGGCGAAGTCCTGATTGGAGTAGGTATAGCTGCCGAACCAGGCCAGCTCGGAGAACCAGTGCGCTGAGAAGTCGTGTTTTACCTCGGAGGCGGCCCCTAGCAGCAGCACCGTACCCCCCTCGCTGGCCGCCCAGGCGGCTTCATCTAAGCTGCTGGCGGAGCCGGCGGCTTCTATAACCGCGGAGTAGCCGCCGCGCCAGACCGGCGCTCCCAGAATGGGTTTATAGCGGTGCGCGTTCGTGTCTTTTAACGCCTCGCCGCTGCTATGGTAGACCCGGCTGGCGCCCAGGCTGAGGGCTAGTTCTTTTTGCAGCGGACGCCGCGCCACCACGTCGAGGCGGCCGTTGTGCCCCAAGGCGCGCAGTAACGCCAGGCTGAGGAGGCCGATACTACCCGCGCCGATTATCAGCAGCGGCTGGGGCAGACGCAGCGAGGAGCCTTGGCCGAAGGCGCGCCGCAATCCGCGCAGCGCCACCGCCAGCGGCTCGCTTAACACGGCGCGTTCGTCGGGAACGGCGTCGGGGACTTGCAGCAGCTTATGCGGCTGCGCCAGCAGCATCTCCCCCCAGCCGCCGGGCAGGTCTTTGTGGTAGCCGATCATACCGGGAGCCAGGGCGCCCTCGGCTACGTTGGCGCAAAGTCCCTCTTCGCCCCGCTGGCAGGCGGCGCAGGGCTCGAGCCCTCTCTCGCGGCAGCCGAGGAGCGGGTTGACCACCACGCGGGCGCCGTCCAGCTCGGCCAGTATCTCATGACCCAGCACCGCCGGAAACGAAAAGAAGGGCGAGAGGCGCGGCGAGTTCTTACCAAAAAGCAACGCCAGGTCGGAGCCGCAGACGCCCGCCAGCCGCACCCGCGCCTTTACCCAGCCGGGCGGCGGCTCTGGCTCGGGCAGCTCGCTGAGGCGCAGCGGCAGCCAGCCTACCGGGTAACGACGCCCCAAAGCCCGCGCCGCCAAGTAGCGGGGGATGGAGGGGAAGTAAAGAAGGGATTTCATGGCGGGCGGCATGCGGGGTGTGGGAGGCGGGGCCGACCTGCTCCTACCCCTTACTTCCCGATTAGCTCATCGGCACCTGCGGCAACAGCTTGCCGTCTATTCTCTCCAAAATGTCGTCTACGCTGGGGCCGGTAATGGTCAGGCCGTGGTTCTTGAGCCCGACTATGGCGCGGTTGGGGTCGGGGGCGCGGCGGATCTTCTCGGCCACCGCCTCGGCCAGCTGGTAGGTGCCGCAGGGGTAGTTGAACTGGGTGGAGTCTATGCCGTCCATCCAGGCGTGGACGTGGATTATGGCGTTGACGCCCGGGTGTTCGCGGTAGATCATCCAGTGCTCGATGGCGTCTACGCTGACGCGCTTGGGAACCACCTCGGGCGGCACCTGCAAAATAATGGCGTTCTTTTCTTCGTCGTAGTCCTTGACCAGCAGCAGGTCGCGGCCAATCTCGCTGAGGTTGGACTTGTCCACTCCCGAGGCGCTCATCCAGTAGCGGCGCTCGTCTTTGCGGGCCGAGAGGTTGCCGTAAGAAAGGCCGCCGATGCCGTAAAGGCGTTTGACGTGGCGCAGGTCTTCGGGCGGGAGGATCGTTTCGATGGGAAAGGGAGCGGGCAGCAGGTCCCACTCGGCCAGTTTGCGCCCGGCGCGGTAGAGGGCGCGGGTCTGCTCGTCGCCCTGCCAGAGCTCGGGCTCCAGCGTGGGCTCGAAAACGTTGTCTATCACCAGTACGCTGCAGGCGATGGGGTTAATGCGGGCGTATACGCGCTCGTAGAAGGCGGGGCCTTCGGGTTCCAGGTAGTGGCCGAGCTCGAGCGTCAAAAAGTGTGCGCCCTTGCCGGGGGTGTAAGAAACCATCATATTGGAAAGAGCCCGCACGATGTACGGATACAGCTCTTTTACCGGCTCCGTAGGCATCTCTTCGAGTTCCAAGAGGCTGATGACGAAGGTGGCCTTGGCGCGGCGGCGGTAGGGCTTGGCGTTGTCGCGGCTGATGAAGTTGAGCACCAGCCTGGGGGCTTCGGGATTGTCCTGGTAGACGTAGCCATTTTTAATGAAGGTTTGCTTCAGCTCTTCGGCAAATTCCCGCAAACCCGCGGTGGGGCTGCCATTGAATGTGAAGACGGCGGCGTCTTTACGCTGCATGATGTACCTCCAATACGCAGTTTACCGCGAATCAAAATGAGGCGGCGTTTGGGCCCGGTGCAGCCAGATTTTATCGCCTGGGGTACAATCGGGGACGTGAAGGCCTTTAAGCCCCATCTGCTTGCCATTTCCGACTACCCCTACAGCGCCCGGCAAGCGCTCATCAAGCTGGATCAGAACGAGAGCCCGTACGGTTTGCCCGCCGAGCTGAAGAGCGAGCTGGCGCAGCGTTTGCAAGCGCAGCCGCTCAACCGTTATCCGCAGATGCACGCCGAAGCCCTCGTCGAGCGCCTGGCCGACTTTGAGGGCTGGCCGCAGGAAGGAGTGGTGGTTGGCCCCGGCTCCAACACCATCATCTACGCCTTGGCGGGGGCGGCGCAGCGGGTGCTCGACGTCGAGCCTTCTTTCGCCCATTACCGGCGCTCGGCGGAATTGCAGGGGACGCCCTACCAAGCGGTGCCCCTGGCTGAGGGGTTTTCCCTGCCGCGGGAAGAGCTGCTGCAGGCTCTGGCTGCGGAGCAGCCGGCGGGGGTCTTCTTCCTGCCTAACCCGCACACCCCCAGCGGCAACTTTTTCGCACCAGAGCTGGTCTACTCCCTCTGCGAGGGGGCGGCGCAGCACGACTGGCTGATGATCATAGACGAGGCTTACTACCAGTTCGCCCCCGCCGACATGAAGCGTCAGGCCATGGGCCAGCCGCACCTGGGCATTCTGCGTACTTTTTCCAAGGCCTGGGGGCTGGCGGGGGCTCGAGCCGGCTATCTGCTGGCTTCGGCTGAGGTGGCCAAGTTGGTTCGCAAGCTGCTGCCGCCGTTCGGCGTGCCTTCCGCCACGGTGCTGACCGTAGAGCTGGCGCTCGAGAACCCCGGCTACGTAGCCGAGCACGTCGAGAAGGTGCGGCGCGAGCGCGAGCGGCTCTACTTGGAGCTGAAGGCGCACCCCAGCTGGCGGGCTTACCCCAGCCACACCAATTTTCTACTGGTAGCCACCCCCGACGCCGAAACGGCCTTTCAGGCGCTGTTGAAGCGCGGCGTGCTGGTGCGACGGCAGGACCACCTGCCCGGCTTGGAAGGCGCCATCCGCGTCACCATAGGGACTCCGGTCGAGAACGACGCCTTTTTGCAAGCGGCTTTTGAGATAGCCAAAGAAGAGGAGTTAGACAAGGAGAAGGACGATGCGTCAGGCGAAGATTGAGAGGGTCACCCAAGAAACAGACGTCAGCCTGGAAATAGGCCTCGACGGACCTCCCGCCGGCGAGATAGACAGCGGGTTGCCGTTTTTGGACCACATGCTGGCGCAGCTGGTGCGGCACGGCCGCTTCCTGCTTAACGTCAAGGCCGCCGGCGACCTGCAGGTGGACGTGCACCACCTGGTGGAAGACGTGGGCATAACCCTGGGCATGGCCTTCAAAAAGGCCCTGGCGAGCCACGTCGGCATAGAGCGCTACGGCAGCGCCTTCGCACCCATGGACGAGACGCTGGTGCACCTGGTGCTAGACGTTTCCGGCAGGCCTTACCTGGCTTTCGCACCCGAAGATCTGCAGGTCATCGGCGAGGCCGGCGGCGTCAACGTTTACCACCTGCGCGAGTTTCTGCGCGGCTTTACTAACCACGCTGGCGTCACCATGCACCTGCGAGTGCTGGCGGGGCGCGAGGCGCACCACGTCATCGAGGCCTCCTTTAAGGCGCTGGCCCGGGCCCTCTACGCCGCCACCCGCATAACTCGCGAAGACCTTCCCAGCAGCAAGGGCATAATCTAGCTCCGCTCCGATGACGACATGCGCACCCTGGTAATAGACTACGGTTCCGGCAACATCAACAGCGCCGCCAAGGCTTTGCAGGCGGCGGGTTTCGACGTCAGCGTTTCCACCGATCCCGCGGAGGCGGCGCGGGCCAGCCTGCTGGTGCTCCCCGGCCAGGGGCACTTTGCGCAGGTGATCGGCAATTTCCGCGCCTCCGGCTTCGAAGAAGCCGTACGCCGCCACATAGCCGCCGGCCTGCCCTTTTTGGGTATATGCGTAGGTTTGCAAATCCTCTACCAGTCTTCGCAGGAGGCGCCCGACGTTGCCGGTCTGGGTCTGCTACAAGGAGAGGTGCGCCGTTTTCGGGCCCGCAAAGTGCCGCACATGGGTTGGAACACCCTGGAGATAGCGGGCGGGCCTTTCGCCGACTTTGACGGCAGACACTTTTACTTCGTCCACTCTTACTACGCGCCGCCGGGCGAAAACAGCGCGGCGATCACCCGCTACCAGGGCACGGCCTTTACTTCTTTGTACGTAAAAGACAACGTGGTGGCGCCGCAGTTCCACCCCGAGAAGAGCAGTCGCGCAGGTCTGCGCATGCTGCGGCGGCTGAAAGACTACTTTGCCTGAGCGGCACGCCTTAGGTCGTCGGCGCTGACCAAGTAGCCCTGCGCCCCCACCTGGGTGGCCACCAGCGCTCCGGCGACGTTGCCGCGTCGCGCCGCTTCCACCAGGTCGTGCCCTTCCAGCACCGAGGCGGCGAAGGCGGCGGTATAGGCGTCTCCCGAACCGGTAGAGTCAACTACGTCGTCCACCGGATAAGGTTCTACCAGGGCCTCGGCCTCCGGGGTCACTACCATGGAGCCCAAAGATCCGACCTTGATGACCGCCCTCTCGATGCCGGCTTGGCGCAAGAGTTCGACTCCTTCGCTGATCGAGCCGGCGCCGGTGAGGGTATAGAGCTCGTGCTGATTCATCAGCAGATAATCGACCCCCGCCAGGTCCTTTAGCAGCTCGGCGCCGACGTCGCGGATGACGCCGGTGCCCAGGTCTACGAAGACCGGCAGCTGGCGTTTCTTGGCCGCGGCCAGCGCCTTGAGGGCGTATTCGCGGCTGGGACCGCCGGCGAAGGCGTAGGCCGAGATAATGAGGGCGTCGGCCTGGTCTAGGCTGCGGGCTTTGAAAGCGGTGGCGTCGAGATAGCGGCTGGCGCCGATGCTGGAGATCATGGTGCGCTCTCCGCCGGCGATTATGAAGATGAGGATGCTGGAGGTCGGGTGGGTCTCGTCTTCCTGTAAGAGACTGAGGTCTACCCCTACTTTGCTCAGGTTGGCCAGCGCCGCCTCGCGAAAGGGGCCGTTGCCCACCCGCGCCGCCAGTTTGGCATTGTGGCCCAGGCTGGCGAGGTTGGCGGCCACCGTGGCGGCGGCCCCGCCGGCCTTTATGAGCGAGCGTTTTGCCGGCTGCTCGCTGCCTTCCACGGGTAGCGAATCAACGAAATACATCAGGTCTACCGAAACGTCTCCAATTACAATGAACCTCATCGTGCCTCCTCAGGCGGATTGTTTTATACCATAGTACACCTTAATAAGGTGACAACGTCAGCGAGACGGCGCGCTTCCCCCGAACGTGTTTCTGCCCGGCGGCGGCGCCGAAAATCCGGCGACGCGGGCGCATTGCTCCGTAAACTTATGTAGTAGTGTTTGTAAAAATACAAATCATCGTTCAGGCGCCGCTCTTTACGTTCCGCAGGACAAATGTCCTGAGTCGCAGCGGAGTATTTTGGAATTGAAAAGTAAATAAGGGAGGTGCGTTATGGACGACAGGAACGCGTTTTTGCAGGCCCGTGATTTTTTGTTAAAGCACCGTTCGGAGTATCAAGTCGCCTACGACGGTTTTAGCTGGCCGCGGCCGGCAGAGTTCAACTGGGCGCTGGACTACTTTGACCCGCTGGCGCAGGACAACGAAAAGCCCGCCTTGTGGATAGTGGACGCCTCCGGCGAGGAAGAAAAACGCAGCTTCGCGGAGCTGCGCCTGGCTTCTAACCGAGTAGCCAACTTTTTACGCTCTAAAGGGGTCTCCCGCGGCGACCGCATTCTGCTGATGCTGGGCAACGTAGTGCCGCTCTGGGAGACGATGCTGGCGGCGATGAAGCTGGGCGCGGTGGTCATTCCCGCCACCACCCTGCTGAGCGGCGACGACCTTTTGGACAGGCTCGAGCGCGGCCAGGTGCGCGCCATCGTGGCCGAGGCGGGCTTGGCCGGCAGATTCGCTGGTCTGGCTGATGACAAGATCAAGATCGCAGTCGGGGGAGAGGCCCAAGACTGGACTCCCTTCGACGAGGCCTACGAGGCTTCCGCCGACTTCACCCCTAAAGGCGTGACCAAGGCGGACGACCTGCTGCTCCTCTACTTCACTTCGGGTACGACCTCCAAGCCCAAGCTGGTGGCGCACAGCCACATCAGCTACCCCATCGGCCACCTCTCGACCGTCTACTGGGTGGGTATGCAGCCCGGCGACATCCACCTCAACATCAGCTCCCCCGGCTGGGCCAAGCACGCCTGGAGCAACTTCTTTGCCCCTTGGAACGCCGAGGCCACCGTCTTCATCTACCGCAGCCCCCGCTTCGAGGCGGCCAAGGTCTTGGAAACGGTCGAAAAATACGGCGTCAATACCCTCTGCGCGCCGCCGACGGTCTGGCGCATGTTCATCCTGGAAGACCTCAGCAAGTACGAGATGAAGTTGCATGACCTGGTAAGCGCGGGCGAGCCCCTCAATCCCGAGATAATCGAGCGGGTGGAGCAGGCTTGGGGGCTGACCATTCGCGACGGCTACGGCCAGACCGAGACGACGGCGCAGGTGGGTAATACGCCGGGTCAGGAGCTAAAGCCGGGCTCGATGGGCAGACCGCTGCCCGGTTATCACATCGTTTTGCTCGACGTAGACGGTAACGAGAGCGACGAAGGGGAGATAGCCATCAAGCTTGATCCGCCGCCCGTGGGTCTGATGATGGGTTACCTCGACGACCCCGAGCGCACCAAAATGGTCATGGAGGGCGGCTATTACCGCACCGGCGACGTGGCGCAGCGCGACGAAGACGGCTACTTCTGGTACGTCGGGCGCGCCGACGACGTCTTCAAGAGCTCCGACTACCGCATAAGCCCCTTTGAACTGGAGAGCGTTTTGATTGAGCACGAGGCGGTGGCCGAGGCGGCCGTGGTGCCGGCGCGAGACCCTATTCGCCTCAGCGTCCCCAAGGCTTACGTGGTGCTGGCTCCCGGACACCAGGCCAGCGCAGAAACCGCTCTAGCTATCTTCAGCTTCGTGCGCGAGCGCGTACCGCCGTACAAGCGCATTCGCAGGCTCGAGTTCGCCGAGCTGCCCAAGACGATCTCCGGCAAAATCCGCCGCGTGCAGCTGCGCTTGCGCGAACACGAAAAAGAAGGAAAGGCCGAGGCGGAGTTCTTCGAAGAAGACTTCCCCCAGCTGAAAAAGTAGCGCTTAGTTGCGAGCAGCCCCAGCCGCTTGCTGGCGGGGCTGCTCGCGGCATTAAGATATACGTGCAGGCAGCGGGGCGGGCGGCAAAACTTGACCGCTCGGATGCAGATACTATAATTTGAGTTTGTGCAGCACGGATATATATTAATAAGCTAGGGACAAATAACGGTTAGGGAGGTCGGGATATGACAGAAGTCGCATTGGCAAGGTTGCAGTTCGCCACCACGACGACGTTCCACTTCTTCTTCGTGCCGTTGACGTTGGGTCTGGCCGTTCTGGTGGCGGTCATGGAAACCCTCTACGTCACCCGGGGCGACGAAAAGTACAAGCGGATGACCAAGTTTTGGGGACACCTCTTCCTCATCAACTTCGCTATCGGCGTCGCCACAGGCCTCGTGCAGGAGTTCCAGTTCGGTATGAACTGGTCGGAGTACTCCCGCTTCATGGGAGATATCTTCGGGGTGCCGCTGGCCATCGAAGCGCTGCTGGCGTTCTTCATGGAGTCTACCTTTATCGGCGTCTGGGTCTTCACCTGGGATAAACTGCCCAAAAACCTGCACGCCGCGCTCATCTGGCTGGTGGCTTTGGGCTCCAACCTTTCGGCTTTCTGGATACTGGTGGCCAACTCCTTCATGCAGCACCCCGCGGGCTACGTGCTGCGTAACGGCCGCGCCGAGCTCACCAGCTTCATGGGGATAGTCGCCAACCCCAACGTCTGGTTCCAGTTCTTCCACGTCTTCTTCGCCGGGCTGACCACCGCCTCCTTCGTCATACTGGGTATAGCCGCCTGGCACCTGTTGCGCCAACAGCAGCCCGAGTTCGTTTCCTCGATGAAGATTGGGGTTATGGCCGCCCTCATTGGCTCGATCATGGTCGCAGCCGTCGGCCACTTCCAGACGCAGTACCTCATTCACGAGCAGCCGATGAAGTTCGCCGCCATGGAAGCGGTGTGGGATGACAGCCCCGACCCGGCGCCGTGGAGCCTTTTCGCCATCATCAACGAGAAAAAACAGCAGAACCCGGTTAATATCGAGATTCCCTACCTCGGCTCGCTGCTTTCTTACAACAAGTTCTCCGGCGCCATCCGCGGTATGAAGAGCGTGCAGGCGGAGTACGAAAAGAAGTACGGACCGGGCAACTACATTCCGCCAGTCAAGTGGACCTACTGGAGTTTCCGGGTGATGGTCGCTATCGGCGGCCTGATGGTCTTACTGGCGTTGTGGGGCGTGCTGTTATGGGGGCGCTTCAATGCTTCGCGGGCCTTCCTGATAGCCTCTATCTGGATGGTGGCGTCCCCCTTCATAGCCAACTCCACCGGTTGGTGGGTGGCCGAGATAGGCCGACAACCGTGGATTGTTCAGGGCCTCTTGCGCACCGCCGACGCGGTTACGCCGGGCTCGGTAGTGCCGGTGGGGATGGTGCTCTTCAGCCTGATTGGCTTTAACCTGCTCTACCTCATTCTCGGCATCATAGACCTGGGCCTGATGATCAAGTTTGCTCAGCGGCCCATGCACGAAGAAGACGAAAGCGCCGAGGGTGCGCTCGTCTACTAGGAGGCCGTCATGGATCTGCACGTAATCTGGTTCATACTAATCACCGTGCTGTTCTCGGGCTTCTTCTTCCTGGAGGGCTTTGACTACGGCGTGGGCACGATACTGCCCTTCTTGGGCAAGACGGACGGCGAGCGGCGCGCCATCATCAACGCCATCGGTCCGGTCTGGGACGGCAACGAGGTGTGGATGATCACCGCTGGCGGGGCGATGTTCGCAGCCTTCCCGCACTGGTACGCGACGCTTTTCAGCGGCTTTTACCTGGCGCTCTTCCTGATGCTGCTGGCGTTGATAATCCGCGGCGTGTCCTTCGAATATCGCAGCAAGAACCCCGAGCCTTCCTGGCGCAACGGCTGGGACTGGGCCATCTTTTTCGGTTCCTTCACGCCCGCGCTCTTGTGGGGCGTGGCCATCGCCAACCTGGTGCGCGGGGTGGCCATCGACGGGCACATGCAGTACGTCGGCAGTTTCTTTGACCTGCTCAACATCTACGGTTTGCTGGGAGGCCTGGCGGCGGTCAGTATCTTCATCATGCACGGCGCCAACTTTCTTTCGGTAAAACTGGATGGAAGTCTGGCACAGCGGGCCAAGGGCATATCGCAGCTCTGGTGGTGGATCGCCTTGGTAGCGCTGCTCCTCTTCGTCTGGGGGATATTCGCCTACGACGGCTACGCCGCCAAGGGCTTCTTGGCCATTCTCGTACCGCTATTGGCCGCCTTGGCCCTGCTGGCGGTGCGCTTCCTCGACGAAGGCGGCGCTTTCTGGGCCGGGGGGTTGGCGATAATCCTCTCGGTGGTCACCGTCTTCATCGGCCTCTTCCCCAACGTCATGCCTTCGACCCTCAACCCCGACTGGAGCCTTACCATCTACAACGCCTCGGCCAGCGATTACACGCTGGGGGTGATGACGGTGGTGGCGCTGATATTCACCCCGCTGGTCCTCATCTACCAGGGTTGGAGTTACTGGGTCTTCCGCGGCCGGGTGAAAGCCGGCCAAGAGGGCGGTTATTAGGTAACAAACGTGAAACCGCAGCGGCGCCTGCTGGGCGCGGCGCGCGTTGCCCCCGCCTTGCTGGCGCTCAGTCTGGGACTGAGGCTGGCGGCGGGGGTAACCGTCGTGGTCGAGGCGTTGCTGGTGGCGCGGATCGTCGACGCCGCTTTCTTGAAAGGGGCGGCGCTGCCGGAGCTGCGCGCTTCTTTTTGGGCCTTGGCGGCGGCGATACTGGCGCGCGCCTTATTGAGCGGCGGCGCCGCCGCCGCGGCGGCGGCCTTGTCCGCCGAGGTCAAAGACGCTTTGCGCAGGCGCTTGCTGACGCACGTGCTGCGGCTGGGGCCGGCGCGTTTGGGAGGGCAGGGCGCGGCGCGATTGGCTATGGCGCTGAGCGAGGGGGTGGAGGGGCTCGAGGCTTTCTTCAAGGGCTACCTGCCGGCGCTGGCGCAGGCGGGATTTTTGCCGCTGCTGGTCTTGTTCGTGGTTTTCCCCATTGACTGGTTGAGCGGCCTGGCGCTATTGCTGACCGCGCCGCTAATCCCGATGTTCATGGTGCTGATAGGTCGCTGGGCCGAGGGTTTGACGCGGCGCCAGTGGCGAGCCTTGTCCATTCTGGGGGAGTACTACCTCGACGCTTTGCGCGGCCTGGCCACGCTCAAACTGTTTGGCGCCGAGGCGCGGGCTCTATTGCGGATAGAGCGGCTGAGCGAGGTGCACCGCGAAGCCACCCTGAAGGTGCTGCGGGTGGCATTTCTGTCTGCGCTGGTGCTCGAGCTGATGGCGACGTTGGCGACGGCGATAGTGGCGGTAGAAGTGGGCATGCGGCTATTACACGGAGGCATGGCTTTCTTGCCGGCCTTCACCGTGTTGTTGCTGGCGCCGGAGTTCTACCAGCCCCTGCGCAATCTGGGAGCGCAGTTTCACGCCGCCGAAGACGCCGCCACTGCCGCGGAGACGGTATTCACCATCCTCGACGAACCTCTTACCGCAGTACCAGACGCGCCGTTACAGCTTCCCGCCGGGGCTTTGTCTCTTTCCTTCAGGGGCGTGTCTTTCGGCTATCCGCAACGCCAGGTCTTCGAAAATCTGGATTTGGAAGTAGCCGCGGGAGAGTTCGTGGCCCTGGTGGGGCCGAGCGGCGCCGGCAAAAGTACGCTGGTGCAGCTCTTTATGGGCTTTTTGCAGCCGCAGCGGGGTCAGGTGCTGGCGGGGGGCGTGCCCTTGTCCGGAGTGCCGCCAGAGCGTTGGCGGCGACGCTTGGCCTGGGTCTCGCAGGATCCTTTTATCGAAACGGGCAGCGTGCGCCAGAACCTGCTTTTGGCTCGGCCGCAGGCCAGCGACGAGGAGCTGCGGGCGGCGGCGCGCGAAGCCGGCGCGCTCGAGTTCATCGAAAGGCTGCCGCGGGGCTGGGACACCCTTTTGGGAGAGGACGGCGTAGGTCTTTCCGGCGGGCAGTTGCAGCGTTTGGCCGTGGCGCGCGCCTTTCTAAAAGACGCTGACGTCGTTTTTCTCGACGAGCCCACGGCCCACCTCGATCCCGAGAGCGAGAAACTCTTACACCAAGCCCTGTTGCGCCTGCGACGCGGTCGCACCTTGCTGGTGGTGGCCCATCGTCTAGACGCCGCCCCGCTGGCGGACCGGGTCATTTATTTGCAGAGGGGGCGGGTAGTCTGTGACGCTCCTCACCCCCGGATGATCAAAAACTGCCAGCCCTACCAGCGGCTCTGGAAAGCTTTTAGCGGATCTGGGGAGGGTGCGGCGTGAGGGCGCAACTGCGACTGCTGGCCATGGCTTTGCCGTACCTGCGCTGGATGCTGCTGGCCGCCCTCAGTGGTTTGTTCACCGTGTTGGCGGGGGTCGGTTTGATGGCGACGTCGGCCTTTCTCATCTCCAAGGCGGCGTTGCACCCTGAAACCTATCTGCTGATGTTGCCGGTGACGGGCGTCCGCTTTTTCGGGCTTTCGCGGGGATTGTTCCGTTACGGCGAGCGGCTCTTGGGTCACGAAGCCACCTTCCGCATACTCTCGCGGCTGCGTGTCTGGCTCTTCGCCAGCATAGTTCCTCTAGCGCCAGCGGGGCTCTTCGCGCGTCATTCGGGCGACCTGCTGGCGCGTTTGACGCGGGACGTGCAGACGCTGGAAAACTACTTTGTGCGGGTGCTGGCGCCGACCTTCGTAGCTCTGGGAACCTTCTTGCTGATCTTTATATACCTCTACGGGTTTGACCCTGCTTTTGGCTACTCCTTCGCCATTTTCTTCTTACTGGCAGGGGCGGGCTGGCCGCTTTTGGCAATGTGGTGGGGCACGCCGGCGGGGCGGGAGCGCGTTTTGTTGCAGGCCGACCTCAAAAGGCACGCGGTGGATTTGTCGCGGGGTCTGGCGGAGCTGCTGATATACGGCGGCGCGAGAGTGCGCGCCGCCGCTATCGAGGAAGTCTCCAGAGTTTTGCGCAGAGCGGAGTTACGGCAGGGTTTTATTGAGGGGGCGGCGGAGGGCGGAACGCTGCTGCTGGCGCACGCCGCGCTGCTGGCGGCGCTGCTGATAGGCGTCGTCAAGGTCAGCGCTGGGGCCATGGACGGAGTTTATCTGGGCGTAGCCGCTCTCGCTACGCTTTCGGCCTTCGAGGCGGCCTTCGCTTTGCCGCAGGCCTGGCAGACGTTGGGAGCGGTGCAGGCGGCGGCAGGGCGCATTTTCGAGCTGGCGGATTCCGTACCCCCGGTTTCCCAGCCAAAACGAGCAAAAACGATCGCGGGTCCCTTCCCGCTGCGGCTAGAGGGTGTCTATTTTCGCTACGCGCAAGGCGATCGTTGGATACTGCGCGACCTGAGCCTGAGCCTGGACCGCGGGGACAAGGTGCGCGTTCTCGGTGAGTCGGGAGCCGGCAAGACGACGTTCACCTGGCTTCTGCTCAAGTTTCTCGATCCGCAAAGGGGCCGGATTACCATGGCCGGCGTCGACTACCAGGAGATGAGTGGAGAAGAGGTGCGCCGCCACTTCGCGGTAGTAGACCAAAGGCCGCACCTCTTCGCCGGCACCCTGCGGCAGAACCTGCAGATCGCCAAGCCCGAGGCGGACGACGAAGAACTATGGCGGGCCTTGCGCGCCGCCGAGCTGGAGGGGTGGCTGCGCAGCATACCGGAAGGGTTGGACGCCGTACTGGGCGAGGGCGGCCGCGGGCTTTCCGGCGGTCAGGCGCGCCGCCTGGCGATAGCCAGAGCGCTACTCAAAGAAGCTCCGATATGGATACTCGACGAACCCACGGAAGGGCTGGACCCGCTCAACGCACGCCTCGTAGAGCGCACCCTTTCGTTGCTTCTAGAAGACAAGGCGGTTATATTTATAAGCCACCAAAGCAGCATCTTCACCACGCAGCAAGTGCTGCGCCTACAAACTTGAGACTCAACAACTGTGGCAGGTCGGTGCAGGGGCAGCTTAATGCCGCGGGAGCGCGGCGGCGTTATTGGCGCAATTTTCAGACTACGAATACTTGAGTTACAAAAGGGGAGGCAGTGAAGGATATGCGGAGCCCTGAGTTCAAGAAAATGGTCGAATACAGCCGCTATCTTCGCTGAGCATACCTGGAAACAGAAGAATGGTCCGCATTCGGCGGGGTTAAAACGTGCAGCGTTAAACGTCTTTTTTGTGGTTGTTTCGTAACGCGCGGCTTTCAGTTTTCCTGGCGCGTTAATATACGGCCGTACTACCGCCCGTTCGCGCGCAAGCGGCTAAAGGTAAGTCTTTCCGCGCCCTGCGCTAGATCTCTATATATTTGCCGGGCGCTGATCGGGCTTTTGCGGCGCGGCGGTCGTTTCCTGGGGAGCGCAAAGCTATCTTCAAATATTATTCGGGAGACGGCAACTCTATGCAAACGTAAACGGTCCTTTCGTTTGCGGGCCGAAAATATGCTTCGGATTTAGTCTCCGGGTATTTTATAGGACTCTGACTCATACCTTGGCGAAGGGGCGCTGATTTGTTTCTCAAACCTCCTATATATACTGCGGGAGTGATAGCTAGCCTGGCGGCGTTCATACTCCTAGCCGTCGTTTTACCGCCGCAGATGTGGCCGGGCGCATTATTTTACGTCGCCGTCTGGGCTTTGCGACCGCGTTGGCGCACCACTTTATTACTGGCTACGCCGTTACTAACGGTGTACCTGTTCGCGGGTTGCGACTGCGCCGTTCACGACCAGCTGGTGGCGCATTTTGCGCGGGCGATGCTGCTCCTCTCGGGCTTGTGGGCCTTTTCGCTGGCGATCTTCCTCTGGCGGGAGAGAACGACGGCGCTGGCGGCGGCGCCGCTATTCGCCTGGGCGCTTTTGCTCCGTCCCGCCGGAGTTACCTTGGCGGCGAGCTTATTGCTCTGGGTGATACTGGTTTACCTGGGGGAAAAGCGTCAAAGCGCACGGCTGGGCGTACCTTTTGCTTGCGACGCTAGGGGCGTGCTGTTTTTTGCCGCCGTGCTGCTGTTGGCGGCGCTATTCGTCTCGCAGGCCGGCGCTCTACGGTTTTCGCTCTACTCTTTGCCAGCCGGCGGAGAGCCGCCGGCGGTGGTGCGGACCGGCGGCGGCAACGGGCCGGTGGCCCCGCCGCCCGCAGCCGGGAGCGGGACCGCGAGGAGGCGCGCAGGGCCGCCCCAACCGCCGCAGACGCCCAGTTACGTCCAATTCCTGCGGACTCTCAACGCTTACCTGATGTCGCTAAGCTTATTCGTGGCGTTGCTAGTGCTCTTGCTGGCCTGGCGGCGCTTGTTGCAAGGGCGTGCTTGGAGGCTGAATCCGCGGCGTATGACCATGGTCAATATCGCTCTGACTCTGCTGCTGGCGGCTTTCGTGCTGGTATGGTTTGTGCTCACCTTTCACGGCGAGGGCGGTTATATCGCCGGCTACGGCAGGCCGCTCGCCAGGGGGGCGGCGCGCTTGGGCGGCGGATTCCGTAACTACGGCAGTGCGGGGGCCAGGTTTTGGCGTTTGCCCTCGCTCAGCGCGCCGCTGCAAACTTTGGGCCTTGCTGTTTGGCTGGTTTTCCTGGCGGCGGCGTTGCGCTCCTTGTTGCAGCGGCGTGAGAGCGCGCTTATGCAAGGCGAGCCCGCGACGGCGCGGCGGCAGCCCTCCGAGTATTTTGCCGGGCGGGTGCGGGCGGCATATCGCTCGTTTTTGGCGTACATGCGCCCTTTGGCGAGGAAGTCCGCCAGCGAGACGCCGCGCGAGTACGCCGCCAGAGTGTCGCGCCTTTTCGAGGGCGCAGCGGCGCCGGTGCGGGGCCTTACCGCGCTCTATGAGCCGGTCCGCTACGGTGGTTTGGCTGAAGACGCCGAGGCCCGGCGAGCCGAAGAGTTTTTGCGACGCATAATCGCGGAGATTGACGAGGAGAAGAAAAATGAAGCGAGTGGCTGAGTGGTACGCCAGGGTGAGCGAGAACGTGGCGCGGGTAATGGTCGGGCAGCAGCAGACGGTCAGGCTGCTGCTAGCTGGTTTTTTGTCGGGTGGACACGTGTTGCTCGAAGACGTTCCCGGCACCGGGAAGACCACGATGGCGCGGGCTCTGGCGGCTAGCCTGGGCCTTGACTTCAAGCGCATCCAGTTCACGCCGGACCTGCTGCCCAGCGACCTGACCGGCGTCAACGTCTGGCGCGACGGCGACTTTCGCTTCGTCCCCGGACCTGTTTTTACGCAGGTTTTGCTTGCCGACGAAATTAACCGCGCCACCCCCAAGACGCAGTCGGCGTTGTTGGAGGCGATGGCCGAAGGGCAGGTGACGGTGGACGGCGAGACCAGGGCGCTGGCGGAACCTTTCTTCGTACTGGCCACTCAGAACCCGATAGAGATGGACGGTACGTTTCCGTTGCCGGAAGCGCAGATGGACCGCTTTTTGCTGCGCTTGAGACTCGGCTACCCTGGCGAGCAGCAGGAAGAAGAACTTTTGCTGCGGATGCGCGCGGAGCACCCGCTGGACAAGATTGAGGCCGTTTCTGACGCCGCCGAGGCGAGGTCTTTGCAGCAGGTTATCTCGCGGGTGCAGGTAAACCCTGAGCTGGCGGCTTACGTGGTGGCGCTGGTGCGCTTTAGCCGCAGCGACAAGGACGTGGCCCTGGGCGCCAGCCCCCGCGCCGCCTTGGGCTTGCAGCGAATGGCTATGTCGCTGGCGGCGATTGCGGGCCGTTCTTACGTGATCCCCGATGACGTCAAAGAGGCGGCTGCGGTGGTACTCGAGCACCGCATAATTCTCAAGCCCGAGGTCAGGCTGGAAGGCTCGAGCGCGGCCGGGGTAGTCGAGCGGGCGCTAAAGTCGGTGGCCGTACCGAGCGAGGAGGGCGTTTGAGCTGGCTATTACTGCTGGCGGCCGCCCTTCTCCTTTCGGCCCTGGTGATGCCGGCAGCCGCGGGCGGCGGCAGCCAGCGCGTCTCGGCCGATCGCGAGCGCGGTTTTGTCGGCAGGGAGAGCACAGTGCGCCTGCGCGCCGAGTTCTTCTTGCCGGCTCCGGCCTACTGGCGCCTGGAGTGGCGTGGCGAGCACAACCTTGGTTTGTCTCCCGCGGTTAAGAGCGGCTTCGGTTGGGGCGGCGTGGTAGTAGAGATGAGCGCTACGGCGGTCTTGCGGCGGCGCGGCGTGCACGCCTTACCGCGGGCGCGGCTGTTCGTGCGCGACGCGCTGGGGTTGCGCAGCAGCGAGGTGAGGTTAACGGCGAAGGGCGGAGCGATAACGGTCTATCCGCGGATATGGCGGCAGTTGCCGCCCGACCTGGCGCTCACATTGCTGGCGGAGGGACCGCAGGCGCGGCAGCTGGGTCTGGAGGACGCCAGCCGCTACCGCGGAACGCGCGAATATCACCCTGGCGACTCGCTAAAGCGGATTCACTGGAAGGCTACGGCGCACCATGACCGCTTGATGGTGCGAGAGTTTTCCTGGGTGAGGGCGACCGGCGTCTGGATTTACATAGACAGCGGCGGCGCCTCTCAGGTTTACCTGGATCACGTGGCCGAACTCTCGGCCAGCTTGGCGTTGCGCCTGGCGGAGCAGGGTTTGGCCGTGGGGCTTTCCTGGGCGGGCGGCAGCCGTTCGCCGGCGCGGGGTGACGATGCCATGCGCGCTTTACTAGCAGAGCTGGCGCGCCTCGACGCCGTCGCCAAGCCCGGCAAAGTACCGCTGCCTCCCGCTGGAGTCAATCTGCTGGTGCTGACCCAAGAGGCTCCCTTGGACGTGATTGAGGGGGCGCTGGCGGCGCGGGCGCGCGCCGCCCGGGTTCACCTGCTGCTCTTTCCCGAGGGTTTTTTTCTGCGGCCGGGTGAGACCGGCAGGCCGGTTTGGGGAAAAACTAAGGGGATGGAGCGTCTGCAGCAAAAGAGAAGTCTGCTGGCCGCGGCGGGGGTCTACGTACACGTATTTCGCGGTAACGAGGGGGTCCTCTTTCGCCGTTAAGGGCCGCAACAGCTTAGCTATTGCGAAAAAAAGAGCAAAGCCATGCAAAATCCCGGCAGCGAGCTATACTACCCGCAGGAGGTGTATTTATGCGTGTCGCTATCGCGATAATGAGCAACGCTACCAAGCTATACGCCGGCCCCTACGGACACGCGCCATTCTTCGCCATTTACGATTTGAAGGATGACGGCTGGCGCAGGGTCGAGCTGCGCGACAACCCCTACAAAGCCCTTGAAGGCGGCGGAAAACCCAGACTGCTGGGTCAGCTGCTGGCGGACTGTGACCTTTGGGTGGGTGTGCGCTTTGGTCACGAAGAGGGCGGCCACCATCACCATCATCAAGGCCCCCGCCATCACGAACACGGCTCACCGCCGGAGCACGTCCGTAAGGTGGATAAAGACTTGAGCATAGAAGAGGCGCTCGCGCTAATCGCCGCCTCTTAGTCGCAGCGCTTTTTGCAGCAGGCGCAGGTCTTCTGGAAAGGCCAGCAGACGCTGGGCGTCGGCGGGCTCGAAAAATGCGGCGCCGTGCAGGCCGGGCTCGAGCCTGATCTCGCCGCCGCCCCGCATCAGGAACCAGTGAATCAGACGCTCTTCGCCGCGGTCGTTGCGGTAGCTGCTTTCTCCTAGTTTTGCTTCTATTGCGGCGCTCACGCCCGTTTCTTCTTTCACCTCTCTCAGCGCCGTTTGCCGCGCATCCTCACCCGGTTCTACGTGCCCTTTGGGGAAAACCCAGTAGCCGTTCTTGTCACGGATCAACAAAACTTCGCCCGTTTCATCAAAGACTAGGCCGCCTGCTCCGGGGACGGCTTTCTTGCTCTTGTTCACGCTCCCTCCCAACGCTGCATTCTACCGCTGAAAGCCCCCGCCTTGGGGCGGGGGTGGTGGGTTTGCGCCGGATTTTAGTGCTGGTGCCCGCCGGGGCCGTGAACGTGACCGTGCGCCAGCTCCTCGGGGGTGGCGTCGCGCACCTCTTTGACTTCTACCGAAAAGTTGAGCGTCTTACCGGCCAGCGGGTGGTTGAAGTCGACGGTGACGTCGTCACCGGCCACCTTGGTGACGGTCAGCGGCATGGGGTTGCCCTGGGAGTCCTGGGCGTAGAACTGTTCGCCGCTTTCCACTTTGGCGTCTTCGGGAAAGGCGGAGCGGGGCACCACCTGCACGCCTTCCTCGTCGCGCTCGCCGTAGGCGTCGGCGGGAGCCAGCGTGGTCTCGAAGCTGTCGCCGGCGCTGCGGCCTTCCAGTTCTCTTTCCAGGCCGGGGATGATTTGTTGATGCCCGTGGATGTAGGCCAGCTCGCCCTGGTCTACCGGCTCGCCGTCAACGGTGAGTTTGTAAGCTATGGTCACCACTTTGTCTTTGCTAGCGTTCATGCATTCCTCCCTTCGGTTTTTACCGAAGCCTTCTCAGGCTACCTGAAAGCGGTGAGTAATTCGTAAAACCACTCACCATAGCCCCGGCGAGTTCTGAGATGTTGGAGATATGGAACTCCAAGTCGCCATCGGAGGAACGGCCGCCATACGCCTGCAACGCCTAGCGGAGGGCGCGGCCGAGGTCTGGCTCAAGCTGGAGGGCGGCAACCCCGGCGGGTCTATCAAAGACCGCGCCGCCTGGGGAATGTTGGCCGCCGCCGAGGAACGCGGCGAGATACTACCCGGCAAGGATCAGGTAGTGGTCGAGGCCACCTCGGGCAATACCGGCATAGCCCTGGCCATGCTGGCGGCGGTCCGCGGTTACCGTTACCTGAACGTTTCCAGCGCCTCTCTTTCCCCGGAGCGCAGGGCAATACTGCGGGCGTACGGCGCCGAGCTGGAGTTTGTCCCCGCGGCTCAGGGTATTAGCGGCGCGCGCGAGCGAGCGCGGACCCTCGCCGCCGAAACGGGGGGCTGGTGGGCCGACCAGTTTTCCAACCCCGACAACCCCCTGGCGCACGAGCGCAGTACCGCTCCCGAGGCTTGGCGCCAGCTCGAGGGGCGGGTTGACGCCCTGGTTTTGGGCACCGGCACCGGCGGCAGTCTCGGCGGTATGGCCAGGTTTCTGCGCCGGCAGAACCCCGCTTTGCAGGTGGTGGCGCTGGAGCCGGAGGCCTGTCGCGCGCTCCTGGGCGGGCCTTGCGAGGATCACCCCTTCGCCGGTATAGGACCCGGTTTCGTGCCCGAAAACCTGGACCTGGACTTGATAGACGAGGTAGTAGCGGTAGCGGCGGAACCGGCTCTGCTGCTGGGCGGTCGCCTCGCCAGGGAAGAAGGACTATTACTGGGACCGAGCGCCATGGCCAACGTCTGGGGGGCGTTGCAGGTAGCGCGGCGTCTGGGGCCCGGGCGGCGCGTGCTTACGGTGGCGCCGGATTCGGGTCTTAAATACCTGACGAAGGCGCCCTATTCTAGAGGGTTTAAAGAGGGGCGGGCCGACTAGAAAGCGGGAGCGCGCTCTAGGCGGGCTGCTAGCCCTTCTTGAGTCCCAGGAGCAGCCCCGCCACGAAGCCGCCGGCAAACGGAGCGTTATAGGTGAGGACGTGGACTAGGTTCTGCCAAAGGCCTTGCAGCTGCTCTTTGCCCAGCAGGGGGTCTACGCTGGCCTGAATTCGCGTCCAGTCGATCTGCACCAAACCGTAGTAGGCCATGACCTGCAGCCCAATAAAGAAGAGACCCAGCAGCAAAGCCGCCAGCTTCCCCACTTTTTTGAGCGCGTACCCGGCGACGAAGCCCGCGAGCCCGCCGAATGTAATCTGGCCAATGTACGGCTGCAACGCCTCCACGCTCTGCATCATATCGCATGGCGGCCCGCGGCGCGGGGTGGAGAGCGCGCCTCGTTATGCCGTTTGCGGTATGCGCAAGATGCTGCGCGGGGCGTATGTTCCTTGACGTGTACTCGGTATAAAATTGTACAATGGTTTTGGGCGCGAGAAACGGCACGTTGAAGCAATAAGGTTTGCCGCGAGCGCCGGATGGTAGCGCTACCATTACAGGAATGGAGCGCGGGGAGGTGGTTTCTTATGAAGAAGTTCTGGGTAACCGCAGTGGCCGCGTTGCTGGGTATGGCGTTCGCCGCGGGGCAGATTACCATCTGGACCCACTTTGGCGGTCCCGAGCTGGAGTTCTTGAAGAGCCAGGCGCAGCGTTACGAAAAGGCCACCGGCGTGGGCGTGCAGGTCGTGGAGGTGCCCTTCAACGACATCAAGCAAAAGTTCATCCTGGGCGCTCCCCAGGGAGAGGCGGCCGACCTGGTGGTCACCGTGCCCCACGACTGGTTGGGCGAGATGGCCGCCGCGGGGGTGCTCGAGCCCGTGGGCAAGTACGCTACCAAAGACTATCTCTCGGGGCTGATGCCGGTGGCGGTCAGCGCCTTCAGCTACGGCGGCAAGCTCTTCGGCCTGCCGATGAACGCCGAGTCGGTGGCGCTGATCTACAACAAAGACCTGGTCAAGACCCCGCCCGCGACCTGGGACGAGTTTTTGGCCCTCGCCAAAAAATACACTACTGGCGACACCTTCGGCTTCCTCTACGACCTCGGCAACCCCTACTTCAACTACGGCTGGTTCAAGGCCTACGGCGCCTACGTCTTCGGCAAGAACCCCGACGGCAGCCTGAATCCCGCCGACCTGGGGCTCGGCGGCGAGCCGGGCTACAAGGCGGGCCAGTTCATCAAGGACCTGCGCTACAAGTACAAGCTGATCCCCGAGGGCGTGGACTACGGCGTGGCAGACGGCGCCTTCAAGGACGGCGTGCTGGCGATGATTCTCAACGGCCCCTGGGCTTTGGGCGACTACAAGAAAGCGGGGCTCAACTTCGGTATCGCGCCGCTGCCCGCGCCCCCCGGAGGCGGCGCCTGGGGCCCCTTCGTGGGCGTGCAGGGCGTAGTCGTCAACGCTTACTCCAAAAATAAGATAGCGGCGGTCAACTTCGCCAAGATCCTGGTCAACCCCGCCAATCAGGTAGCCTTCAACAAAGCAGGCGGGCGCATTCCCGTCTCGTTGGGCGCCCTCGAGCAACTGAAGGCCGACCCGGTCGTCAAGGGCTTCTCTACGACCATCGCCATGGGCGACCCCATGCCCAACATTCCGGCCATGGGCAAGGTCTGGGGCCCCTGGGGCAACGCTCTCAGCCTCATCACCCAGAAGCCCGACTCGGACGTCAAGAAGATAATCGACGACATGGTCGCCGAGATCGCGGGGGCCATCAAGGGCAAGTAAAGACAGCGGGGGCGGCAAAAGCCGCCCCCCTAGAGGGGTTTTCTTGTACAGACACCCTGCCGGCCTGCGCGGTTTTCTAACGGCTATCGCCCTTTTGGGCGGCGCCCTGGTCAGCTCATTTTTATTGGGGGCGGCGGCGTTCGTGGCCCTCGAGCGCGTCGCCGTCGCCGTCGGACGCAGCGGCGGTTTGCCGGGCTGGTGGATCCTCATCACCACGACGCTTTTTCTTTTGCCGCTGCTCTTTTTTCTGGCGCGAACCTTTCCTTTTCTCAGCGACTGGTACTACTTACTGCCGGCGATAGTATTTTTGCTGGTATTTACCGTTTACCCGATAATCCTGACCGTCTACCTGGCTTTTACGGACTACTCGGGGGCGCGTAACGGCCTGCCCGACCGAGCCACGGAAACGGCGGTGACGGCCATTTCGGGCAGACGGATAACCTTGGCCGCCGACCCGCGTCAGTCGCTGGGCTGCAACAAGACTTGCCTAGGCGAGAAGGTCGAGCTGGTAGCCGACGGCAAAAGGGCGCGCTTTACCGTAACCGCGCAGCAGGGGCGCACTCTCGAGCTGGATCGGGCGCCCGGCTTTGAACCGCGCTACGCCTACCGCGTCAACGTTTTCCACTACATCGGCTTGCGCAATTTCGCCTACATCTTCAAGAACGCGGCCCGGGCGCTGTGGCCGGTCTTCGTTTGGAACGTCGTTTTCGCCTCCTTTACGGTGGCTGCAACCGCGTTGCTGGGGCTGTTTTTGGGCGTGCTCTTGAACAACAAAGACCTCAAACTGCGCAACCTTTACCGGACGCTGCTAATCATCTCCTGGGCGCTTCCGGGCGTGATCACCATCCAGATGTGGGTGGCGCTGCTCAACAAACAGTTCGGCGCCATAAACCGGCTCCTGGGGCTCCTCGGGGTCTACCCGATCCCCTGGCTGCTCGATCCGCTGTGGGCCAAGGTCTCGGTGCTGCTCGTCAACCTCTGGCTGGGCTTCCCCTACATGATGACGGCCACGCTGGGGGCGCTCTCGACGATCCCCGACGAGCTCTACGAGGCGGCCAAGGTAGACGGAGCCACGTCACTCGATGCTTTCCAGTTCATTACCCTGCCGCTCTTGCGAGCGGCCTTCGTTCCCATACTGCTGGCCTCCTTCGCCTTCAACTTCAACAACTTCAACGTCATCTACCTGCTCACCGGCGGCGGCCCCGCCACCGAGGGGCGGCTCTCCACCGCCCAGGCCACCGACATCCTCATCTCCTGGGCATACAAGACGGCCTTCCGCGCCGAGGGGCAGTCGGCCTACGGCCTGGGGGCGGCGATCAGCCTGGTCATCTTCGTGCTCACCGTGGGCATCAGCCTGGTCAACTTCCGCGTCAGCGGCGCCCTGCGCGAGGAGGGGCGGCGGTGAGCCGGCGCGCCTGGGGGGCCGCCTTCGGCCTGCTGCTCGCCTACCTGGCGGCACAGTGGGTGTTCTTCGCGGCCCGCGGCCTGCGCCCTGGCAGCTTCCTTGTTTTCGGGCTCGAGCGCGGAGACTGGGGGCTGGTCCTGGGGTTCTTGCTGTCGGCGGGGCTCCTGGGCGTGCTGCTGCGGGGGCGGCTGGACGGAACCGACGCTTGGCGACTCGTCTTCTGGACCGCGGCAGTGCTGGAGATGGGCGCCTACACCTGGGGCCTGGGCGCCGAGCTGGCCGGGCGGGTAGAGCCGAGGCCCGCTTTCGGCGCGGTCTTCGTCCCCGGAGGTTGGCGCTACGTGCTGGCCGGCTACGCCGCCGCGGTCCTGGCCCTCTTCGTCTACAGCTGGGCCGTCATCAAGGTGGGCAACCGCCTCAGCGGCCGGCGGCGGCCGGTCGGGCCGCTCTTCGGTCAGGCCCTCACCCACCTCTTCCTCTGGACTTTGGTCGTCCTCGTCTACTACCCGGTGTTGCAGGTGGTCAGCGCTTCCTTTGATCCCCGCAACAACCTCTTCAGCTTCCGCAGGGTCCACAGCGCCTGGCTTTTGGTGCGGGCCAAGGTGCTGCCCTCTTTTGCAAACGTCAGCTGGGACAACTACGCCAAGCTCGTTAATGGGGTGGTCATTTACCCCTGGCAGTGGGCGCTGCTGGCGCTGGCGCTGGCGCTCTTGCTGGCGGCGCTGGGGCTGGCCGCGGCGGCGCGGCGGCGCGGCGGCGAGGCGCTGGGGGTGTGGCGCGGCCGCGCGCTCTTCGGCTTCGCGGCGGCGCTCTTCGTGCTCGTCGTCTTTCTCGGGCCCGCGCAGTTCACCGGCATTGGCACGGAGAGCAAATTCCTACTCTGGGTGCGCAACACCCTGCTGGTCTCGGGCTCGAGCGGCCTTCTGGCCATCGCCCTGACGGCCACCGCCGGCTACGCCTTCGCCCGCTTCGACTTCCCGGGGCGCTACCCGACGCTGCTCACCTTCATCTTCGTCCAGATGTTCCCCGGCTTTTTGGCGCTGGTGGCCATCTACTACCTGCTCAGCTGGCTCGACCTGCTGAACACCTTCACCGGCCTGCTGCTCGCCTACTCGGGCGGGATTATCAGCTTCGGCAGCTGGGTCTACAAGGGTTACGTCGAGAGCCTGGGGCGCAGCCTGGAGGAGGCGGCCTACATCGACGGCGCCACCCGCTGGCAGGCCTTCACCCGCATCGTGCTGCCGCTTTCGGCGCCGATGTTCGTCTTCATCTTCCTGCTCCAGTTCGTGGGCACCTACTCCGAGTTCATCATGGCCAACCTGGTGCTCACGGGGGTGGACAAGTGGACCGTGGGGCTGGGGCTCTACAGCTTCACCACCGGCCAGTTCTCGACCAAGTGGGGGCTGTTCGCCGCCGCCAGCGTGCTGGGTTCGCTGCCCATTTTGCTCATCTTCTACGGCTTCCAGCAGTACTTCGTCTCCGGCTACACCGCCGGCGCGCTCAAGGAGTGAGGGGGGTATCATGCGCAGATTTTTATTGGTTCTCATAGCGGCGTTGCTCGCGGGCTTGGCCCTGGCCGTCCAGGTGACCTTCAAGTACACGCCGCCGCCGGGGGTCGAGGTGCACTCGGTCAGCCTGCGCGGCAGCTTCAACAACTGGGGCGAGACCCCCATGAAGCCCCAGCCCGACGGTTCCTGGGCGGTCACTCTCGACCTCGAGCCGGGCGAGTACAGCTACAAGTTCTTCATCAACGGGAAGTGGCCGAAGGACATGTGCGACGATCCCACCTTCGGCCGCCCTATGGTCGACCCGACCGCCGACGGCTGCTCGGGCGACGGTTTCGGCGGCCAGAACGCGGTGCGCATCGTCGAGGCCCCGGTCGTCAAGAAGGCCGGCGGGCCGGTGGAGCTCGCCTTCGAGCACGACCCGGCCGAGGCGCGCTACCTCTCGGTGGCCGACGGCCGGCTGGCCGTGCGCTTTTCCGCCGGGGCGGGCAGCGTAGCGAGCGCGGAGCTGATCGCCGCAGGGGAGCGTTACACGATGTACCCGCAGCTCGAAGCGCGCGGTCGGTCCTACTGGCGCGCGAGCCTGCCCGACGCGCCCACGAGCTACCGCATCCACGTGGTCCAAACGGACGGGCGCGAGGCCACCTTCGGCCCCTTCGCCTACGACGGCCGGGCCTTCCGCGGCCTCGACTGGGTGGGCGAGCGGGTGGGCTACCAGATCTTCCCCGAGCGTTTCAAAAACGGCGAGCCGGGCAACGACGAGTTGGCGCTGGCCAGCGACGAGTACAACTTCAACGCCCGCTGGCGGCGGCTCGACCCGGAGAACAAGCCCTTCCTCTCGCCCTGGAACGGGCCGGTCACGCCGCAGCTCTGCTGCCACCAGTACTTCGGCGGCGACCTGAGCGGCGTAATCCAAAAACTCGACTATCTGGCCCGTCAGGGGGTGGGGCTCCTTTACCTGAACCCCGTCTTCGACTCGGGCTCGGCCCACGGCTACGACACCCACGACTACCTGGAGGTCTCGCCCAAGTTCGGCGACAAGGAGACGCTGCGCCGGCTACTGGACGAGGCCCACGCCCGCAACGTCAAGGTGCTCTTCGACTTCGTGCCCAACCACACCGGCCTGGGTTTCTGGGCCTTCCGCGACGTGGTCAAGAACGGTCCCAACTCACCCTACTGGAACTGGTACTTCATCAAGAAGTGGCCCTTCGAGCCGGGTGACGCCAGCGCCTACGAGGCTTGGTGGAACATCGGCAGCCTGCCCAAGCTGAACACCGGCAACCCCGGGGTGCGGCGCTACCTGCTCGAGGTGGCGGCGTACTGGATCCGCTTCGGCTTCGACGGCGTGCGGGTTGACGTTCCGGGCGACCTCATAGATGCTCATGGGTTTTTCGCCGAGATGCGCCGCGAGCTCAAGAAGATCAACCCCGAGGCCTATCTGGTGGCCGAGATCTGGCAGGCCGACGCCAGCTGGCTGGCGGGCGACGAGTTCGACAGCCTGATGAACTACGCGCTGGGCCGCGGCGCGATCCTCAAGTACGCGAAGGGCAAGCCGGCGGCGTTCGCGAGTGGCAAGCGTGCGCTGCGGGAGATGAGTCAGGTCTACGCGGTGCTGCCGGAGGCGGCGACCGACATGGGCTTCAACCTCATCGATTCGCACGACACCAGCCGCCTGCTCACCGACCTGGGCGGGGGCAGGTTCGGTCAGCAACCGACGCCCGAGGGGCTGGCGCGGCAGCGCCTGGCGACGGCGATCCTCTACGCGCTGCCCGGCGTACCGGTGCACTTCCAGGGTGACGAATGCGCCTTCCTGGGCGAGAAAGACCCCTACGACAAGCAGCGCTACCCCCTGCAGTGGGAGCGCTGCGACGTCGAGATGCAGGCCTTCTACCGCGGGCTGGCGGTGTTGAAGAAGAGCCTGCCCGCCTTCGCTACCGCCGTCTGGCGTGCCTACCTGGGCGAGGGGCCGCTGCTCGGTTTCTACCGCGGCGAGCCCGGCCCCGGCGAGGTGCTGGCGCTTTTCAACAACAGTGCAGAGCCCCAGACCGCGCCGCTGCCCCCGGGCGCCTGGCAGGACGTGCAGACCCGCCGCACCTACCGCAA
>Ga0256833_1000341_pt1 | contig 36884 bp, 27 predicted proteins | sample 356284metaG_FD_190535 | JGI IMG/M metagenome (GOLD analysis project Ga0256833, IMG submission 190535) | Hydrothermal vent microbial communities from Mid Atlantic Ridge, Atlantic Ocean - 356-284 | ecosystem: Environmental > Aquatic > Marine > Hydrothermal vents | place: Atlantic Ocean: Mid... | reverse complement strand
GTTTCTGATGCAAGAGTTGAAGAAAGAGCTGTACCTGCTGTATATAAAGACTGGAAGTATAAAAAATTGGCTTCTGATGCAGGAGCAACTGAAAGTACTATTCCTGAAAAGCAAGTTACAAGAACTTACAAAACCTTGGCTAATGATGCTACTTTGACAGAAAGTCCTGTTGATGCTAAAGTTATTAATATTACAAAAACAAATACAGTAAGTCCGGAAGGATTTACCGTTCAATGGAAAGAGATTAAATGTGAATTGGTTGAGTATAATCCACTTCCTATTAACTGGAATCTAAATAGTGCAACTTTGACGCGAGGAGCTAAAAGCATAATTGATTCACGATTGTTGCCATTGTTGAAGACCGGTGTGACAGTTGAATTGGCATCACATACTGATTCTAGAGGTTCAGATACATTTAATCAAGATCTATCTAATAGAAGAGCAAATGCAGTAAGAGCATATTTGATTTCTAAAGGTATAAATGCAAATCAATTAATTGCAAAAGGATATGGTGAAACAAGATTGAAAAACAGATGTGCAAATGGTGTTCAATGTACAGAACAAGAGCATTTGGTAAATAGGCGAACAGAGTTTAGAGTTATAAATAGATAGTATTATTGTTTGTTTTCATACATACACAAAATAATAAAACCTCTTCGTTTTTGAAGAGGTTTTTTATTTATAAATATTGCTTAAAATAGCAGATAAAAAAATCATGCTTTATGATTATGTTTTGGTTTCAATTGTCAAGTAGTATGGAAAGTATTTAAATTGTAAGATATAAGTCTATAAATATTTGGGTAAAGGCTTTTTTGTTTCATACTTATTGTTATTTTTGTGAGTAATATTTTATGAGGGCAACAGGCATTGTTTTCTATTAATCATAAAATGCAGGCATAAGGATGATTAATAAAAAATATGCGAGTTCCTGAATGTATTATAAATTTTTATTATATTTATTTTTAAATAAAAATTTTAATAAGATGAAAGATATAGTTTTTGATTTAATAAGAAAAGAAACAGTAAGGCAAAGGACAGGAGCAGAATTGATTGCTTCAGAAAATTTTGTTAGTGAAAATGTGCTAACTGCAATGGGTAGTGTATTAACCAATAAATATGCAGAAGGATATCCGGGCAAAAGGTATTATGGTGGTTGTGAAGTTGTTGATGAGATAGAACAATTAGCAATTGACAGGTTAAAAGAACTTTTTGGAGCTTCATTTGCCAATGTACAACCTCATTCCGGAGCTCAAGCAAATGCAGCTGTTTTTTTAGCTGTATTAAAACCAGGGGATACTGTGTTAGGATTTGATTTGTCTCATGGAGGGCATCTTTCTCACGGTTCTCCTGTAAATTTTTCCGGCAAATACTTCAAAGCGACATTTTATGGAGTCGAAAAAGAAACCGGAATAATCGATATGGATAAAGTTGCTGAAAAAGCAAGGGAAGAAAAACCAAAATTAATTATTGCCGGTGCATCAGCATACTCTCGTGATTGGGATTTCAAACGATTTAGAGAGATTGCCGATGAAGTTGGAGCATTGTTGTTGGCAGATATAGCACATCCTGCCGGTCTTATAGCGATGAAAAAGCTTAATGACCCAATGCCTTATGCTCATATTGTGACTACTACTACACATAAAACACTTAGAGGGCCAAGAGGTGGTGTGATAATGATGGGGCAAAATTTTGATAATCCATGGGGAGAGTTGACGAAAAAAGGAAATCCCAAAAAGATGTCATTAATACTGAAAAGTGCTGTTTTTCCAGGTATGCAAGGAGGGCCTCTGGAACATGTTATTGCAGCAAAAGCAGTGTCTTTCGCTGAAGCATTGACTGATGATTATAGGATTTACATAGATCAAGTTATTAAAAATGCACAGGTTATGGCTAAAGCATTTGTTGCTAAAGGATATAACATCATATCAGGTGGTACGGACAATCACTTGATGTTAATAGATTTGAGAACTAAAAATATCACGGGTAAAGATGCGGAAAATGCATTGATAAAAGCAGATATTACTGTAAATAAAAATATGGTCCCTTTTGATGACAAGAGTCCATTTGTGACTTCGGGTATGCGTGTCGGTACTCCTGCAATGACTTCTAGGGGATTGAAAGAGAAGGATATTTTGCAAATTGTTGAATGGATTGATGATGTGATTGTAAATAGTGATGATGATACAAAAATAAATATTATAAAAAAGGAAGTGAATAAATATATGGAAAGTTTTCCCCTCTTTCCAACAATATCATAAAGATAAGGGGTTTTTTAGCCCCTTTTTTTATTTAAATTGAAAATCAGAAAGATGAATTACTTATTTGGAGATAAAACAAAGCTAATCTATTTTGTGAAGGCTACTACTAAATTAAGTCCTGTTGATGTGAAAAAGCTTTTATGGCTTTTTGGTGATAAAGAGCCAATGAAAGAGCATGCTATTGAGGGAAATTTTATTGGCCCACGTAAAGAAATGATTACACCTTGGAGTACAAATGCTGTAGAGATAACAGTTAACATGGGCATAGATGGGATAGAAAGAATTGAAGTTTTTTATCCTGTTACCAAAGAGGGGAAATTTGATCCAATGATAAATCAGAAATATAGTAGGATCGATGAGAATTCATTGACAATAGATAAAGAAGCTGAAGAGATTGTTCTGATTGATGATATTGCAAAATATAATAAGAAAGAAGGTCTTGCTCTCTCAGATGAAGAAGTTGAGTATCTAAATAAATTGAGCGAAAGAATTGATAGAAAGCTTACCGATACTGAAGTATTTGGATTCTCTCAAGTAAACTCTGAGCATTGTAGGCACAAAATTTTTAATGGGGTTTTTGTTATTGATGGGGTCGAAAAAGAATTGACCCTTTTTCAATTAATAAGAAAAACCTCAAACTTAAATCATAATAAAATTGTTTCGGCATATTCTGATAATGTGGCATTTATAGAAGGACCCCCTGCAATTCAATTTGCTCCTGCTAGTCCAGACAAATCTGCTTATTTTGAGGAGAAAGAGATTGAAACAATAATCTCTTTAAAAGCAGAAACCCATAATTTTCCTACTACAGTTGAACCTTTTAATGGCGCTGCTACCGGAACAGGTGGAGAGATTAGAGATAGAATGGCCGGAGGAAAAGGTAGTTTTCCTATGACAGGTTCTGCGGTATACATGACTTCTTTTGCCAGGTTGGAAGAGGGAAGAGAGTGGGAAAAACATACAGAGCCTAGAGATTGGCTATACCAAAATCCTGTCGAGCTTTTGATAAAAGCTTCTAATGGAGCAAGTGATTTTGGCAATAAATTTGGACAGCCGCTAATTAATGGCAGTATTTTAACTTTTGAATATATAAATAACAATAAAAAATATGGTTATGATAAGGTAATAATGCTAGCTGGTGGAGTAGGGTATGCGAAAAAAGAGGATAGTCATAAAGATGATGCATCAAAAGGGGACAAGATAGTGGTTATGGGAGGTGATAATTATAGAATAGGTATGGGTGGAGGAGCTGTTTCATCAGTTGCGACAGGAGAATTTAACAATGCGATTGAATTAAATGCTGTTCAAAGATCAAATCCTGAAATGCAAAAACGCGTATTTAATGCTCTTAGGGCTATGGCAGAAATGAATACTAATCCAATAGTTTCTATTCATGATCACGGTGCAGGAGGTCACCTTAATTCTTTGTCAGAGTTGGTGGAGACATCCGGTGGAATTATTGAAGTAAGAAAACTTCCTATTGGTGACAAGACTTTATCTTCGAAAGAAATACTGGGAAATGAGTCTCAAGAAAGAATGGGGCTGTTGCTAAAAGAAAAGGATGTCGAACTGTTGAAGAGGATATCAGATAGAGAAAGAGCTCCAATGTATGTCACAGGGGAAGCAACCGGTGATATGAGATTACAATTTGTAGACAAACTGTATAGTAATAAGCCATTTGATTTGGATTTGTTGGATTTATTTGGTAATCCTCCAAAGTCAGTTTTAAAAGATCAAACGATAAATGAAACCTATAATAGCCCGATTTATGATTTAGAAAAAGTGTATGAGTACACTAAGTCTATCCTACAAATGGAATCTGTGGGGTGCAAAGACTGGCTTACAAATAAAGTAGATAGGTCTGTGACCGGAAAAGTAGCGATGCAACAAAATACAGGAGTATTGCATTTACCTCTTAATAATTTGAGTATTACTGCAATAGATTTTAGTAATAAAAAAGGGATTGCTAACGCTATTGGACATTCTTCGATAGCCGGTTTGCTCAATCCGTCTTCAGGTTCTGTTATGTCTGTTGCAGAAGCTTTAACCAATATCATTTGGACACCGATAGATAATGGGATTAAAGGTATTTCTTTGAGCGCAAATTGGATGTGGCCGGCAAAAAATCCGGGAGAAGATGCGCGTTTGTATGAAGCGGTGAAGGCGTTGAGTGATTTTGCAATAGAATTAGGAATAAATGTTCCAACAGGAAAGGATAGCATGTCAATGAAACAAAAGTATCCAAATGGAGATGTAGTCTATGCTCCCGGAACAGTTATTGTATCTGCTATTGCAGAAGTGACAGATTATACAAAAGCAATCAAACCTGTTTTGAGAAATATTCCGGAGTCACATTTATTGTTAATAGACTTCTCTTCGGATCAAGAAAGAATTGATGCAAGTAGTCTCTCAATATTGTTAGGAAAATTGGGAGAAATCCCTCCTACTATTCGTGATTCCCAATATTTTGCAAAAACCTTTGATAGTGTTCAACAACTTATTGAGTCCGGAATGATTTTATCAGGACATGATGTTAGTTCCGGAGGACGTATTACTTCTTTATTGGAAATGGCTTTTTCTACGGATGGTTTGGGGCTTGATTTGGATATATCATCTCTTGATAATGAAGATATCATTTCATTTTTGTTTAGTGAGAATAGCGGCATATTTATCCAAGTGAAAGATTTAGAAGAAGTGAAAGCTTATCTAGAAGATAATAATATTGATTATAATGTTTTAGGGAATATAGTCAAGTCTGATTGCATAACTATAAGAAACGGGAGGAATAAATATGTTTTTAATATAGATGAATATAGAGATATATGGTTTAGAACCTCTTATTTGCTTGATTCCAAACAAACTTTGGGTGATTTGGCAAAAAAAAGGTTCGACAATTATAAGAAGCAAAAATTATCATATAAATTTCCAAAAGGCTTTGAAGGAAAATTTAAAAATTATAATTTAAAGAACAATCCAAAGCGTGAAGTCAAGGCTGCTATTATCAGAGAAAAAGGGATTAATGGAGATAGAGAGATGGCATATTCTTTATATTTGGCAGGGTTTGATGTGAAAGATATTCATATGACAGACCTTATTTCAGGAAGAGAGACACTGGAGGATATCCGGATGATAGTATTTCCGGGTGGGTTCTCCAATTCTGATGTTTTAGGCTCTGCTAAAGGTTGGGCCGGAGCTTTTTTGTATAATGAAACAGCAAATAAAGCTTTAAAAAGATTTTATGAAAGAAGAGATACTATGAGTCTTGGTGTGTGCAATGGATGTCAATTGATGGGGGAACTGGATTTAATCTATCCTGAAATAGGTAAAGGGCCGAGATTGTTGCACAATGATTCGGGTAAATTTGAATCTGCATTTTTAACTGTTGAAATCGCAAAGTCACAATCTATTATGTTAAAATCTCTAGAGGGTAGTAAACTCGGTATTTGGGTGGCTCACGGAGAAGGAAAGTTTGATTTTCCTACAGATCAAGAGGGAGATTATAGTATTCCAATGAAATATTCTTACGACTCATATCCTGGTAATCCTAATGGGTCACAGTTTGATGCAGCTGCTATATGTTCAAAGGATGGGAGACATCTTGCAATGATGCCACATCTTGAAAGAGCAATCTTCCCATGGCAATGGGCTCATTATTCTGAATCAGGATATGATGATGAACTTAGTCCTTGGATAGAAGCTTTTGTCAATGCAAGAATATGGTTGGAAAGGTAATATTTGATTATAAAATACGTTTATTTCTAGATTTTAATGACATTATAGACAAACATTAATTATATGAGATAAAAAATACATAATCAAAAATAATTAAAATGAAAAGAGTTTGTTTTATTAGTGCAATTTTAATGTTTACAGCATCCGCTTTCAGCCAAAATGTTTCAGCCATGAATGAAAAAAAAGCATATTTTGGCATTAGTATTGGCGCTTGTGCAGCTTCCCTTGTGACAAAAGAGGAATTGCCATCTAATCTTTCTGTAAATTACGGAGGAGGATGGAATATGGGTGTTTTTACTGAGGTAAATATGTCCAAATATTTTGCTCTGTCACCACGATTTGAAGTTAGTTTTATAGATGGAAATATTAAAAATAGAAGGGATGATAATAGAATAGTAATAAATAGATTTCTCCCTTTAACAATGGATTTTATGGTTCATGCCAAATTAAAAAGGGGAAAGTCTAAATTAAATCCTTATATCGCAGTTGGTCCAAAATATCAGAAAGTATTGAGCGATGGTGGTCGAGAATATGAGAAATGGTCAGATAAATCCAACTTAGCAATTGACTTTATAATGGGTATGGACTTGTTTTTTAAAAGATTTGTATTCGCTCCTGAATTGCGATATACTTATGGATTGACTGATTTGAATACTTTGTTTACTGATGTAGGAGAGATTAAAATGAATACTTTATCTTTAGTTTTTGTGTTTAAAGGCTGATACATATTATAGTATTGCTTCTAAATGTTGGAAGCTATTATTTTCTGCAAGATTTATCCTTTGATTTACATCTGACATGGGCGTTAGGTAAATTTATCCACACTTCAAAGCTATGACTTGTTCGGAATAATATATCTTATTATCCTATTTGTTGAGGGCAACAGTATCCCAATGCTGTTAGAATTAAATTGTTTCATTATTATGCTCTAGCTGTTATTGATGATTGACAGAATTGGAAAATTGCACTTATTAGTTTAGTGAAACAAAAAATACTTGTGTAAATATTAATCAGTACTTAGCATTATTCATATCTTTGCGGATTATTTAGAAAAAGGAAAGTAATAGCTATGAAGATATCATTAAATTGGCTGAGAGATTATATAAGTTTAGAAGGATTGTCTGTTGAAGAAATAAGTGAAATATTGACAGCCTTAGGGTTGGAGGTAGAAGGTGTTGAAAAAGTAGAAAGCTTAAAAGGTGGACTAAAGGGAATAGTAATAGGAGAGGTAAAAACTTGTGAAAAACATCCAAATGCTGATAAACTTTCTGTAACCAAAGTCGATTTGGGGACTGGCGATTTGGTCGATATTGTTTGCGGAGCACCAAATGTTGCAGCAGGACAGAAAGTACTTGTAGCTACTATTGGTGCTGTACTCTATAGTCCGGATGGTGAAGAATGGAAAATAAAGAAAGGGAAAATCAGAGGGGAGGTCTCCGAGGGGATGATTTGTGCAGAGGATGAACTTGGATTGGGCAATAGCCATGATGGTATAATGGTATTACCAAATGATGCTGGAGTGGGGACTTTGGCAAGTGATTATTTTAAAGTAGAAGAAGATTGGGTTTATGATATAGATTTGACGCCTAATAGATCTGATGCTACTTCCCACATTGGTGTCGCAAAGGATTTGGCAGCTTATTTGAAAGTAAATAAAAATCATGATGGGGTAGTTACTTATCCTGTGATAGATTCCTTTTCAAAGGATGATAAGGGACTTGATATCGAAGTCATAGTTGAAGATAAGGATAAATGTCCTAGATATGCCGGAGTTGTGCTAGATGATATAGAAATTAAAGATTCACCTGATTGGCTGAAAAATAAACTTACTTCTATCGGAGTTAAATCAATAAATAATATAGTTGATATTACCAATTTTATTTTGCATGAATTTGGACAACCCTTGCATGCATTTGACGCTGATAAGATCAAAGGGAAAACACTTATAATAAAGACATTACCTGAAGGTACTTTATTTAAGACTTTAGATGAAAATGAGATAAAATTGCGAGAGGATGATTTGATGATTTGCGATGTAGATTCTAATCCTCTTTGTATGGGAGGTGTCTATGGAGGATTTGATTCAGGCGTAAGTGATACAACTAAACGAATTTTTCTTGAATCAGCTTATTTTGACCCTAAGACAATACGAGTTTCGAGTATGAAGCACAATCTTCGAACTGATGCTGCAATGGTCTTTGAGAAGGGAGCAGATCCAAGTATGACCATTTTGGCCTTGAAGCGAGCCGCTAATCTTATGAAAGAATTGGCTGGAGCAAAAATAGTTTCTGAGATAGTGGATATCTACCCGGAGGAAATTAGGCCGGTTGAAGTACTGGTAAAATATGAACATATAAATAGACTTATAGGTTTGACCATGGATGTCGGGGAAATCAAAATTATATTGGATGCATTGCATTTTGATATTGTAAAAGAAGATGACGAGTCTGTAGTGATAAAAATTCCTACTAACAAGGCAGATGTAACTAGGGAAGCAGACGTGATTGAGGAAATATTAAGAATATATGGGTTGAACAATGTGCCTATTCCGGCAAAAGTATCTATATCTGTAAATCATTCTGATGGTAAGGAGAAATATAAAGTGAGGAATTATTTAGCGGATTATTTTACCAATCAAGGTTTTTATGAGGCGATGAGTTTGTCCCTGTCAGAGTCAGAAAAGTATATAAATATTTTGGATTATAAAGAAGATCAATTGGTATTTATCAATAATACTTCTAATGTGAATCTAAATATAATGCGACCTGAGATGTTGCTCTCAGCATTGGATAATGTAAAATTCAATCTCAATCGCCAGGCAAAAGATATAAATATGTACGAGTTTGGTAGGTCTTATTATTTTGTCGGAGGTGAAATAGAAGAAAGAGAGTATTTGTCATTTTATATGACAGGAAAAAGATATGAAGAGTCTTGGAATTCGGATAATAATAGAAAAGTTGATTTTTATACAGCCAAGGCACATATGTCAAATGTATTGACTAAAATGAATATTGCTCAATACCAAAGTTCTCCGATTGAGGATGATCCAAGATTTGAATATGGCATTAAATTGCACAAAGGAAATATTGTAATAGCTAAATATGGAAAAGTCAATGCAAAAGTAGCAAAGGCAATGGATGTCAAACAAGATGTATTTTATTGCGAAATCGCTTTTGAAACCCTTGTGAGGTTTAGTTCAGATAAGATGCATGTCGAATCTATTAGTAAATTTCCTGTAAGTAGAAGAGACATTGCGATGATTATTGATGAAAATGTGAAATTCTCAGATATAGAAAAATTGGCAAATAAATCTATAAAGAAAATATTGAAATCGGTTAATTTGTTTGATGTTTATTCTAATGACGAACAACTAGGAAAAGGTAATGTCTCTTATGCAGTAGCATTGATGTTTGAAGATAAGACAAAAACCCTTAATGACAAAGTTATAGACAAAAGCTTTAAGAAATTTATTTATCTATTAGAGAAAGAACTTGGAGCGAAAGTTAGAAAATAGTGCTCATTATTAATTATTGTTTGTCCATGAAGTTATTAAAGTCTTATCATAAAAAATATAATAAAAATATATAATTTATTGAGTTGAAATTGATTATTTGGAATTAATTTAAGTTGTTTATGATTTCTTCAAGATGTTGTTCATTCATGCATTTAAAATGTTCTTTTGGACAGGCATTAAAACCTATTTTCGAACAAGGCCTACACCGTAATCCTACTACTTCAAAATTGGTTGTTTTTACATTGATGTCTCCATAATATGGATACATTCCAAATTCAGGAACAGTATTTCCCCATAAAACAATTGTTTCTTTTTTTAATGCAGCTGCAATATGCATCATTCCTGTATCAGAAGTCAATACTTTTTGACTGTTATCAATTATTTGTGCTGATTGTTGCAGGCTAATTTTTCCGACCAAGTTGATTATTGGTTTGTCTATCGAATTTTCAATTTTAAATGCATCTTCAATAACGTCCTTACCACCTATCAGAACTATATTATTCTCTGTATTTGATATTATCTTGATCAATAAATCTATGGGTATTTTTTTTGTAAAATGTTTTGCCCCCATAGAAATACAAATGTATTTGGCTGGTACCATAAAATGAGATGTGAATTGAGTATCAATATTGTAATAGAATTCCAATCCTTTTCCATCATTTTTTCCTCCGAGCGGTTTTATTGTGTCAATATATCTATCTACGATATGAGAAATAGCAATTCTCTTGTTGAAATTGACCATAAGCCATTTATCCCAATTCTTTTTGTCGAGCCTATAAGCTTTTATTCTAAGTTTAGATATTAGTATATTAGAACGTAGATTATTATGCAAATCTATAACAAAATCATATTTCTCTTCTTTGAGAAATGGAATGATTTCATTGATGTTTTGGTTAAAATAGTATACTTTTTCAATGTTGGGGTTTTTGTCCAACAGGGAAGTGAACTTTGCTTTAGTGACATAATGCACAGTAGCTCCTAATTGGCTCTTTGCAATACGAGGTATCGGTGAAGTAAGTACTATGTCGCCAATAGAACTAAATCTTACAATTAGTAATTTCAAGATATAAGTTTTTAAATTAATAACTCAAAGATAGTAAATAAGTTTATAATTAAGTTATATCTCCGTCTGGTTACCGGAATTTAGTAGATATCCACTGCTTTTTATAAAGGTTAGTGCGTATATTTTGCTGAAAAAACATCATTTGATTCGGAATTTTTAAGAGCAAAAAAAGAGCTTGCCTTCAGCCAAGGCAAACTCCAATATCTCCGATTAAAACCGGAAAATATATTTTAAAAAGATTATGCTTCTTCTGATTTTTCTGTCAAAAGCTCTTTTTCTATTACGTCTATCAAAGTAGATTTTGGTAGAGCACCTACTTGCATCATTGGTTTTCCTCCTACCGGAATGAATAGGATACTCGGAATACTCCTAATGCCAAACACACCAGATAATTCTCTTTCTGCTTCAGTATCCAATTTATATATTTTTACTTTACCTTCATATGTTTCTGAAAGTTCTTCAAGTATAGGAGCAACCATTTTACACGGGCCGCACCAGTCTGCGTAAAAGTCAATTATTGCAGGTACGCTATCTTTGTAGTTCCATTCTTTTTCTTGTGTATAGTCAAATATTTCGTCAAGAAATAATTGGTTTGTCAATTTAATTGTCGCCATAATGATTTTTTGTTTAATATTTTGATATAAAAATAACTAAATGATAATATTCTGTATTTATTAACATTTGAACATCCTAACAAAATATAATTGGTTTTGTTCTCGAAAATTAAAAAAAATATTTATGTTTTGTAAGTATTTAATATGAGAGTTGACTATTCATTGTTAATAATATATTAATTGGAATAATAATTATAATAGAATTTCACTTTTTTGAGTATTATTGCAGTAAATATAAATAATTAGAGGTTATTTTATTTTAAATTAGAGCAGTTAAAGCTTGAATAATTAAATTGAGGCAATTTATGAAAAAAAATATTGGTATTTTATTGGTGTTAATTTTTGTAGTATTGGGAAATGTTAATGCGCAAAAAGTGAATTGGATGAGCTGGGAAGATATGCTTAAAAAACAGAAAGTAGAAAAAAGGAAAATTATTATTGATTTGTATACTGATTGGTGTGGTTGGTGTAAAAGAATGGACAAGACTACGTTTAGAAATCCTGTAATTGTAGATTACATCAATAAAAAATACTACGCTGTAAAATTCAATGCAGAACAACATGAAGATGTAATCTTTGATGGCAATGTGTTTAAATTTGTACCTCAGGGTAGAAGGGGTTATCATGAATTTGCTGCTGCATTGACACAAAATAATCTTTCATATCCTACATATGTTTTTATGACAAGTGATGTGCAGATATTGCAAGTGTTTGCAGGATATCAGCAAGCTAGAGAATTTGAGTATATATTAAATTTCTTTGGTGACGATATTTATAAGGAAACAAAATGGGGAAAATTTGAAAAAGACTTTAAACCGAAAATAAAATAAATAGGAGACTTATTAAAATTTGTTTTTAGATATAACAATCAAATCAAAATTATTAAACGAAAAAGAGTCGTTTTTTAAACGACTCTTTTTTATTTATAGATAATTCTTTTTACGGTTTAAAAATGATTTTTCTCATTCTTAAACTTTCCGGAGTTACTTCCAAGTACTCGTCTTCTTTTATATATTCTAGTGCCTCTTCAAGAGAAAATGTAATTTTTGGTGCTAGTTTAGCATTATCATCTGTACCTGATGCTCTCATGTTCGTTAGCTTTTTTGCTCTGGTTACATTTACACCAAGATCCGAATCTCTTGTATATTCTCCTACGACCATTCCGATATAAACTTTGTCTTTTGGTTCGACAAAAAATTTACCTCTATCTTGTAGCCTGTCTAGGGCAAAAGCTAATACTTGTCCCTCATTAATAGAAACCAGAGAACCTTTGTTTCTGTCGGGAATTCCTTCTTTGAATTCATCAAATTTCAAGAAGCTGTGATTCATTACAGCAGTACCACCCGTAAGAGTTAGTACTTTATTTCTAAGACCAATAATTCCTCTGGATGGTATTTCAAATTCTAAATGCTGTAAATCCCCTTTTGGGTTCATCACTTTCATGTCTCCTTTACGTAGAGTTACAATCTCTATTACTTTGCCTGAATATTCATCAGGAACATCGACAACCAATACTTCATAAGGCTCAAATTTTCTTCCGTTTTCTTCTTTGAATAGGACTTGAGGTTTGCCTACTTGAAACTCAAATCCTTCTCTTCTCATAGTCTCAATGAGAACGGATAAGTGCATCACTCCTCGACCAAATACTCTAAATGTATCTTCTCGATCGGTCTCTTCTATTTTGAGAGCGAGGTTCTTTTTTGTTTCATTATACAATCTATCTCTAAGATGTCTAGATGTTACATATTTTCCTTCTTTTCCAAAAAAAGGTGAGTTGTTAATAGTAAAAACCATACTCATTGTAGGCTCATCCACAGCTATTCTTCTCAAAGGAATTGGATTTTCCAGATCACAAATAGTGTCTCCGATTTCAAAATCATTAAGACCGACAACTGCACAAATATCTCCGCTTGATACTTCTTTTACTTTTTCTCTACCAAGACCTTCAAATATATAAAGTTCTTTTATTCTTACTTTTTTTGTAACGCCTTCATTTTGAAATAAAGTAAAATCTTGTCCTTCAATGATTGTTCCCCTATATACTCTTCCAATTGCTATTCTGCCTACAAAATTGGAATAGTCCAAAGAGGTTATTTGCATTTGAAGACCACCTTTCTTTACTTGAGGAGCCGGTATTTCTTCGACTATTGTATCCAGTAAAAACCTCACATTATCAGTTGGTTTTTGCCAGTCGTCATTCATCCATCCTTGTTTTGAAGATCCATATACCGTTTTGTAGTCCAATTGTTCTTCAGTTGCATCCAAATTATACATCAAGTCAAACACATCATCATTCACTTCTTCCGGTTTGCAGTTATCTTTATCAACTTTATTGACCACAACAATAGGTTTTAGTCCTAACTCCAGAGCTTTGCCAAGCACAAATCTAGTTTGAGGCATAGGTCCTTCAAAAGCATCGACTAATAACAATACGCCATCTGCCATTTTTAATACTCTTTCTACTTCTCCACCAAAATCCGCGTGACCGGGAGTATCAATTATATTTATTTTTACACCTTTATAGTTTACAGAAACATTCTTTGAAAGGATGGTAATTCCTCTTTCCTTTTCTAGGTCATTGCTGTCGAGGATCAAATCCTTCTTCTCTTTTCTTTCGTCTATTAGGTTGCTCTCATGAATAATCTTATCTACTAAAGTTGTCTTACCATGATCGACATGGGCTATTATTGCTATATTTCTTATTGATTGCATTAAATTGTATTTAATTAGAAAAAACAACACTTTACAATGTTGTTTTTTAGATTTGGTTTAAACGGCTGCAAAGGTCTAATAAATTTCTAATATTTTGCTATTACTAAGTAATAATTGTTGATTTAGTATAGTAATTAACTGTATAAAGTTGGTTTTTGGCTAATAATTATCAAAATATTGAGAATTTATTATTAATATATAAAAAATCTTTAATATTTAATTAAATTTGCGTTTCGTATAATTTAAAAAGAGTTACTTGCGTTAACTGTTTATTATTGCAAACTAAAACTTAAAATAAGACTTATGATGGATTTGTTGTTTTTTTTAATTCCGCAGGCTCAAGAGACAGAAGAAGTGAAGCAAAGCATTTTTGACCTCATTATGAAAGGAGGACCTATGGGGGTTGCTATTGTTGGTATATTGATATTATTGTCAGTTGTAGCGACATATATATTTATCGAACGAATGATGACGATTAGAAAAGCCGGTAAAACAGATAATTCTTTTTTCAATAATATCAAATCTGCTGTTGCTGCAGGCAACATCGAAGGGGCAAAAGCAATGTGTCAGTCAAATGATACACCTATGTCAAGAATGATACTAAAAGGACTAATGAGGATAGGTAAACCACTGAGAGATATCGATGCGGCAATTGAGAATGTGGGTAATCTTGAACTGTATAAATTGGAAAAAAACCTTTCTACACTTGCAAGTATTTCCGGAGCTGCTCCTATGATTGGGTTTTTTGGAACTGTTACAGGTATGATTATGGCATTTTATACGATGGCAACAGAACAAAATGTAAGCCCTGATGCTCTTGCCGGTGGTATTTATCAGGCATTGATTACTACAGCAGTAGGTTTGGCAATAGGTATATTTTCTTTTGTAGGATACAACTATTTAGTAGCATTGGTTGATAAAGTAGTCTTCAAAATGGAGCAAACCAGTGTTGAATTTATGGACTTATTGCAAGAACCAACAAATTAATATATTTTAGTTAAACTATATTATGGGCCTAAAGAAGAGAAATAAAATAAGTGCTGAATTTAGTATGTCATCATTGACAGATATCATTTTTTTGTTATTGATATTTTTTATGTTGACATCGTCTATGGTTCAGATTAATTTTGAAGTAGCTGAATCCAATTCCAGGACAGTTGCTCCTACGGACATTTCGGTCGTACTTATGCGTGATAATTCTATTATATTCAATGGACGTAAAATTGCAAAATCAGAAGTTAATAAAAATGTAAGAAAGGAATTGAAGAAGTTGGATAAGGATAAATTGAAAAATGCAACTTTGACTATCGTAGCTGAAAAAGGAGTACCGTATAAGAAGATATACGAAATGATGAAAATTGCAAATAGAAATAAAATGCGTGCTATTATAGGAACTCAACCAAAAAAATCATAATGGGCTTAAAGAAAAAAACAAAAATAAGTGCTGAGTTTAGTATGTCATCATTGACAGATATTATATTTTTGCTGTTAATATTTTTTATGTTGACCTCTTCTATGGTGATACCAAATGCATTGAATTTAAGTTTGCCCGGACGTTCCAATTCAAAAGCAGTCCCTAAAACGAAACCATTTGAAATAGTGATTGCCAAAGATGGTAAATTCTTTGTAAATAGCAAAAGAATTGGTGCAGTAGCACTTGAAAGAGCGCTTAAAAAAATCAAAAATAAACGACGGGGAGGTAAAGTAAGTATTATTATTTCACCCAATGCTAATGTTGCAAATGAAAAAGTGGTTGAAGTAATGGATATCGCATATCGGCTAAAGATTGATGCAATAATGGCAAAACCTAAGTAAATAAAATATCTGTATTGATATGAGATATGGTAGGAAATGACCTAAATAGTGAAAATACCTACAAAAAAATAGGGCTTACTATTAGCCTTGTTTTACATGCTTTGCTGTTTGCAATTATTTTGCTTTGGCCTTCTTTGAGATATAACTTCCCTCCTCCGGGAAAAGAAGGTATTTTAGTGATTTTTGGAGACACACCTGAGAGTTCCGGGGAAGATATTGATAAAGATTCAAATTCTGAAAAAAATCAAATTCAGGATGAAGCTATTATACATAAAAAGGATCGTGATAAAAGAGATGTCGAAAAGACAAAGCCTAATAAGAAAACAAAAGTTGAAAAGGACTTGGAAGACGATAATAGTAAAGTTGTAGTCGATTCAAAAGCGAAAGACAACACTGATTTGGCAAAAGAACTCACTCCTGAAAAAACAATAAAGGAAGCAAAAAGTGAATTTGGCAAATTGTTTAATTCTAGAGGGGCTAAATCCAAGCAGAATGGAAGGCAAGGAGATCCATTAGGGGCAAGAGATGCTAAAATGCTTGAAGGTATAACACGTGGTAAAGGAGAGATAGGGGAAGGGCTTGACTCCAGGGGAATATTATTTGAACCTGATTTTGAAGATTCTTCTCAAAAGGCAGGAAGAGTAGTAGTAAAAGTTTGTATTAATGAAAGAGGTAATGTGATCAACTCTAAATATACTCAGAGAGGATCAACGACCACAGATTGGGAATTGATAGCTATAGCTGAAAAAAATGCTAAAAAATATCGTTTTACTCCTTCCAATAAAAAGGAGCAATGCGGGACGATTATTATAGATTTTATCGTAAACTAAATAGTGTCTGTCCATAAAGTCATTAAAATTTAAAAATATTCTTTTTGCGATATTTTTATTTTATTCAAATTACTGATGCTAAGGCATCGCTAATCCTCATAAAGATAAAAATCTCATCAAAAATCTTTATTTTTCAAAAATCAAGCACTTTATAGACAGACACTAGTTAGAGTCTGTCCTTAAATTCATTAAAATTATTATTTTAAGTGTAACATTTTCTTGAGAAGGGTATTATTGATTTTAAGGTCGCCTTAATTTACATTTGGGCGGGTTTGTTCTGAATTAGCTGGAAACATTCTTTTTTGTAAAGGCTGGGACAAAAAAAAAGAGGCTGCCGAAATAGCAACCTCTATAGTATGTTGTTTTTAATAATTGTTTATTTTGCAACTACAAATTTCTTTGACAACATTTTTTCTTTTGTAAATATTGTAAAGATGTATGTACCTGCAGGTAAAGCTTCAGTATTAAATGTTTGGATATCTTTTTTAAAGTTGTAGATATTTCTCATTTCAATGATATCACCATTAATATTATGTATTGCTATTGTTGCATGGTCAATCACTTTATTAAAATTAATGTCAGCCACTAATTTTTCTTGTACTGGGTTTGCAAATTGAACTGTGTTATTAGGTAGTAATTCGTCTTTTGTTGCATTAGGTGGTACAATGGCAATATGAAGTTTCATACCTAACATCCATGAACCATAATTACTCCTATAACTTGTCCATCCACCATTAGCTCCTGGGTAATATCTTAAAGCAGTTACTTGTTCAGGGTAAGAGTATCTCTTTTCTGAGTTGAATTTATCATCACTTGGACCTTGATTGTCATATCCTACAAAATAATATACTGTTTCACTTACATCAAAAAATGTTGAAACCAAATATTTTGTATTAGGGTGCATTACTACATAATCATTTTCACCGTCGGAATCAATTATCGGTTTTGACAAAAACTCATATTCATCAGCACTTTCAATGACTTCGTCAGTAGAACCTAAGTAGTTAAGATTTACGTTGTCAACGTTGTCAATAAATATCCCCGCGTTTTCCTCATTAGCAAAGTTGCTAAAATCATCGTTAATAGTATCAGCTACACTAAAAAGAGCCATTTGGAAAGGAAAGTCAGTCAATCCGTCACCAGCAAGAGTACCTACCCTTTGGTTCAATTCAACGGTTTGAACAGAAATATTATCTGATTCAACCCAATCACCGGTTTTGTAGTAGCTTAAAAAATAAATTTGGGCATCAGCAGTATTTCCACCTTGCCAACCTATCCCACGTACTCTACCACCATCATCAAAAGTAAAATTATTATCGAAGTCTAGAGTTCTGTTTTCATTATCCCAAACTTCATCCTGTTTTTCTTGCACTCTAAAGTAATGAGAAACAACTTTTTTGAAATCGGAAGCTGCATTATCATATTCTATTTTATACTCTGCTCTGTATAATCCGGTATCCAACATCTCATCAGGTGTAAAGGTACTGAAATCAATAGTAGCTGTGTCACGAGGTGAAAGATTAAAAATTGTATTTTTACTATAAATAGTTTCTTCTGTAAAGTCTTTAATTATTGATGCAGTAGCTTTTATGTCTTTCATGTCTTTCTGCCCTCCGGCATTGAGTACATCCATTTTAAACTTCATAGGAGTTCCCTTCGTCTGCATTTGAGGAATAATATATCTTTGAGAAGGATACCAAGATGCCGAAATTCTTGGATCAGCGTTTAACCCATTAAGAATAGTTACATCGTCTATTATCCAAAAATAATATCTGTCTTCCCAAATAAATTTAACTTTTACATCTTCTTGGGCACCTGCGTATTGTGATATATTTAAAAATACTACAGAGTTAGTTTTTGTACTTTCGTTGACGGAAAGTTCAGAGTTGATAGTATAAGGAGGACTCCATGTTTCACCTCCATCGTTTGAGACTGCAACTTTTGCAACTCCATGCCATGTTCTAAATGATTGGTAGAATGTTAACCAAACTGTTGTATCGTTTGCACATGAAAAGCTAGGAGATATCAATTCTGCTTTTTGAACTGCAGCTTGAACGCTGTTATCATAAAAATCTGAATCAAATACCGCAGCACCATTTGAAGCAGACGGGGAAAATAGGATACTTCCAAGGCCTGAATACGTTCCTTGATCCGCTTTAGCATCTGCTTCCCAAACCCAAAGGAAATTTGTTGTGTCTGGTTCAATAGATTTTACTGTCCAGTCATTCAGACCTCCATCAAATTCTCCGTTTTTGTCGCCAGGACCTCCCCAGATTACTGTTTGCGCTGTACTATATTGCCCTACAAAAGCAATGGTAAAAATTAATAATACTAATTTTGTAAAATGTTTTTTCATAAGTTTGACTTTTTTAATTTAAAAATAATTTTGTGAATTGTATTTAATAGCTTCACTTAAAATTAATGACAAAGATATAGTAAACCTTGCTATTATCCAAGATTTAATTAAAATTTAATTATTAAATAATCTTTTTTCACTATTGTATATTGGTTATGTGAGCTGTTTTCGTCCCAAAAGTTTATTGTTTGTATAGAAAGCTAAATTTTTATTATCGTAATTTATAATTAATATAAATAAACTTTGTATGTTTGGTTTTTTTTAATTTTAAACTTATAATAATGAAAAAGATTTTTACAAATATTTTGATTGGAATACTTGTCCTTGGTTTAGGTTTTTCTTTTAAACATGGAGTTACAAAAAAAGGGCAAGATAGAACCGGTTCGCCATTGAGTATCGGGAAATGTTTTAATTGTCACAAGGCAGGTAAGTTTGGGGTTTCTCTTGAAATGAAAATTTTTGAGGGAGAAAATGAAGTCAATAACTATACTCCCGGTCATAGATATAAATTAAAATTTCAAATAAAACATACAGGGAATCCTTCTAAATTTGGTTTTCAAATCACGAGTTTGAATAAGGAAAACAAAGATGGAGGTAAATTTGAAAACTTGCCTGATGGTTTTGCTTTGAGAAAGTTGTCCGGGGTAAATTATATAGATCATACAAGTCCAAGACCGGTTCAGTTTTTGAATGTTGATTGGGTCGCTCCGGCTACTCATGAAGGTGATGTTACGGTATATTTCGGAGGGATTGCTGCAAATGGAAATGGAGGAACAAGTGGTGATGGAGGAGCAGTGAAGTCATTTAAAATAGCAGACGGGACTACCGGTTTGGATTATTTGAGTTTGGAAAATGATAACGATTTGTTTATTCTGGATGGTATTGTTCACACTAACTATTTAAGATTGAGAAAGCTAAAAGCAGACAATTTCTCTTTTAAGATATTTGATAGACAAGGCAGAATCATATTAAAAAATAATATTTATAATTACACTTCCAGTAACTATGATTTAATGCTTAACGGATTGAGTTCTGGTTTATATTTTATCCAAATGATCTCTAGTAAGAAATCAACGGTAAAGTCTTTTGTAGTTAAATAGTGTCTGTCCATAAAGTCATTAAATTCTAAAAATAATCTCCGACCACCTCGCTACTGCCAGGGGGGGCATTTTCCGGCAAGAAGTAGGGAGACCTTTGCCTTGTATAGTGTAGAGAATGGGGCAATTGTTCTGAATCTTAGTATAAATGATTAAATAATTAAACGATTAATCCCATATGTTTTCTTTAATATTGTTATCATAAGCTATCTTGCGTGCTAAAACAAAAAGATAATCAGAAAGCCTATTGATATATTTTAGCAAAATGATATATACTTCATTTTTATCTTGAATAGCTACTACTCTACGTTCAGCCCGGCGGCATATTGTCCTGGAGACATGTGTCAAGGCGATTAATTTAGAGCCTGATGGTAAAATGAAGTTTTTCAAAGGCTCTAAATTTTTTCCCATATCATCGATATTTTTTTCTAAAAATGATATTTCTGCCTCGTCAAATTGTTGTATTAAATCTGGTTTGTTTGGGTTAGTGGCCAAAATAGAGCCAATATCAAATAATCGTTTTTGTATCCTTAACAGATCCTTTTGAATATTTGCGTTATTTGATTCTGCAATCACTAAACCGATAAATGAATTCAATTCATCAATCGTTCCATATGCTTCGATTCTGATATTTGATTTGGATAAAGTCATCCCACCAAATAGAGAAGTCATTCCTTTATCTCCTTTCCTTGTATATATTTTCATGGTTTTATTTCTATAAATAATTCATTCTTTTTAAATCATTATTTGTATGCATCAATTAACACTTTAAGTATTTGAATTGCAGAATCCGGAATAACGGTACCCGGGCCGAAAACACCGGCTACACCGGATTTAAACAAAAAATCATAATCCTTTTTTGGTATGACTCCACCTACAATTAATAATATATCTTCTCGTCCTATTTTTTTCAATTCATTGATTGTTTCAGGAACAAGTGTCTTGTGACCTGCAGCTAGAGAAGAAATGCCAAGAATGTGAACATCATTTTCAGCTGCTTGTTTTGCCGCTTCTGCTGGAGTTTGAAACATTGGGCCTATATCAACATCAAACCCAATGTCTGCAAATGCTGTAGCAATGACCTTAGCTCCACGATCATGCCCGTCTTGACCCAATTTTGCTATCATTATTCTTGGGCGTCTTCCGACCAGATTAGCGAATTTGTCTGCATATTTTATCGCTTCCATAAAATGTTTATCAGTTTTTATTTCTTTTGAATAAATTCCTGTTATTGTTTGAGATTTAAATTTGTATCTCCCAAATGATTTTTCCATGGCATCTGAAATCTCACCTATTGTAGCCCTTTCTCTAGCTGCGATTACTGCAAGTTGCAATAGGTTTCCTACATTGTCCTTGGCAGCCTTAGCAAGATCATTCAAGGCTTTTTGTGTTTTGACTTCATCTCTACCTGCTTTCACGAGTTTAATCCTTTCGATTTGGCTTAATCTAACTTTTGTATTGTCAACTTCTAGTGTTTCCAATTCAGTTTTTGTATCGTTTATATAGGTGTTTACTCCTATAACCATTGTTTTGCCTCCATCAATTTTTGCTTGTTTTTTTGCTGCGGCTTCTTCAATCCTCATTTTGGGGATACCTTTTTCTATGGCTTTGGTCATACCACCATACTTCTCTATTTCTTTTATGTGTTTCCACGCTTTTTCGATAAGCTGTTCTGTGAGTGATTCAATAAAATATGCTCCACCAAACGGATCAACTGTTTTTGTGATATCCGTATTTTGTTGAAGTATTTTTTGAGTGTCCCTAGCTATTTTTGCTGAGAAATCGGTTGGTAATGCAATCGCTTCATCCAAAGCATTGGTGTGCAATGATTGTGTACCTCCAAATGCAGCTGCCATAGCTTCTATAGTAGTTCTGGCTATATTGTTAAAAGGGTCTTGTTCTGTCAAACTATATCCGGATGTTTGGGAGTGAGTTCTCAATGCTGTTGATTTTGGATTTTTAGGATTAAACTGATTGACAATTTTAGCCCAGAGGACTCTCCCTGCTCTCATTTTGGCTACTTCCATAAAGAAATTCATTCCTATTCCCCAAAAAAAAGAAAATCTTGGGGCAAAACTATCTATGTCCAAGCCTACTTTTAATCCGGCTTTTATATATTCTAATCCATCAGCTAAAGTATATGCTAATTCTATATCTGCCGGTGCTCCTGCTTCATGAATATGATACCCACTTATGCTTATCGAGTTGAATTTTGGCATGTTTTGGGAAGTATAAGCAAATATATCTGAAATTATTCGGACTGAAGGAGTAGGGGGGTAGATATATGTATTTCGTACCATAAATTCCTTTAAAATGTCATTTTGGATCGTTCCTGATAATAATTTTTTATCTATACCTTGTTCTTCGGCTGTGACTATGTAGAAAGCCATTATTGGTATTACTGCTCCATTCATCGTCATAGAGACACTCATTTTATCGAGAGGAATCCCATCAAATAGGATTTTCATATCTTCGACTGAGTCAATAGCTACTCCAGCCATACCAACATCTCCTTTTACTCTAGGATGATCAGAGTCATAACCTCTGTGTGTAGCAAGGTCAAAAGCTACAGAAAGCCCTTTTTGTCCGGCTTTGAGATTCTTTTTGTAAAACTCATTAGATTTTTCAGCTGTTGAGAATCCTGCGTATTGTCTTATAGTCCAAGGTCGACCGGTATACATTGTTGTGTATGGTCCTCTAAGATAAGGTTTTGCTCCTGATATGAATTTTTCATAAGGTAATGCTTTAATATCATCTTTGTAGTAAACAGATGTTATTTTTATATCTTCGGCCGTACTCAATTTTGATTTTCTTCTTGAGATTTCTCTACCTAAATTTAAATCTAGCTTCTGTTTTTTAAATTTTATTTCTTCCATATCACAAAGGTGAATTTATTTGTTTATTCTAGCTAAAATAATGGTACTGCAAATATACTCTTTATTTTATTTAGTGTCTGTATGAATAGATTCTATTTTAATAATTTTTGTAAATATTTTTAAATTATAAAATACATGTGGTGGTTTCTTATTAAAATAATGTAGTATTTGGAGCATCGAGGTATATAACAAAATTTAAAATTTCAATTCGTAGCCTCTAGCTCATAAACGTGGATCGATCAATATAGCGATAAAATGAAATGCACCAGTTGTATTGTTTGAATAAATTTTTATTATCTTTGTGTTTGTATGAGATTGAGCAGTATTTATATAAAGGGTTTTAAAAGCTTTTACAAAGAGACTAACATAAATTTTAATGAAAGAGTCACGGGAGTTGTCGGTCCCAATGGATCGGGTAAATCCAATATCGTTGATGCTATAAGGTGGGTGCTTGGCGAACAGAAAACAACAGAACTGAGACTGGATTCTATGTCTGATTTGCTGTTTAACGGGACAAGCAAACGAAAGAAAAGCTCTATGGCGCAAGTGACTTTGACTTTTGATAATACGAAAAATCTTCTTCCTACGGAGTATAATACGGTCGCTATATCAAGGGTATTGTACCGAAGTGGTGAAAGCGAGTACCGTATTAATGATGTTGCTTGCAGGTTAAAGGATGTTCGTTCATTATTTATTGATACAGGTATTGGTTCGGACTCTTACGCGATTATAGCCCTTAATATGGTTGAGGATATTCTTGCAGACAACAATGGTTCAAGGCGAATGATGGTCGAGCAGGCTTCCGGGATATCTAAATTTAAAAAGAGGAAGAAGGAGACATTGGCAAAGTTGAAGTTGACTAAGGTTGACCTAGATAGAATTGAGGATTTATTGTTTGAGATAGAAACAAATTTAAAAGATTTAGAAAAGCAAGCGAGAAAAGCTGAAAGGTTTATTAAAATCAGGGATCAGTACAAAGATTTTAATATCAAATTGCAATTATTGAAATATGATAAAGTTGTAGATTCGACCAAAGATGTTTCAAAGAGTATCAAAAACGAATTGACTAATTATCGAAATCTTGAAGTGGAGGTTGTGAAAAAAGAGGCCGTTTTGGAGAAATATAAAAAGGAGATTGTCGAAAGTGAAAAGAATTTAAGTGATTTTCAGCGGAAAATAAATGAGCATCTTGATACACTCAGGAAAAATGAAAATGAAAAACAACTTCTTAAACAAAAGCATAATTTTAATAAAAATAAAAAATCTGAACTACTTCGGTTAAAAACGGAAATCAGAAATAAGTTGGATCAGCAAAGTTCATCAATAAAAAAAATAAAATCAAGACTAAACGAAGAAAAGACTAGGCTTGGTGTTTATGAAAAGTCATTTGAAGAATCAAACAAAATTCATATTGATATTAAGACTAAATACGATGCGGTAAAGTCTATTGTTGATAAGTCCAATTTGATGAGAAAAGAGTTGGAAGATAGAAAATTTCAGCTTTTGAAGTCACAGGCAGTTTCCCAGAATAATATTGAAAATATCAAGGTAGTTAATGATAGAAAGAGGGAGAAAATCAAACGTATTTCGGAAGATCTGAAAAATTTGAAAAACAATTTTAAAAATAATGAAATTCATAAAAATAAACTTCAGGAGGAGTTGAGGATTTTGGAACAAGAAAAAGAGAAGAGAGAGCAATTGCGAAAAAATGTAATTGAAGAATTGGAGCGATTTAGGCAGCAAAAAGCAGAAATCGGACGTAACCTTGACGCTAAAAGAAATGAATTCAGACTTGTTAAAAGTATGGTTGACAATTTAGAAGGATTTCCGGAGTCTATTAAGTATTTGCACAAAAAATGGAACCCTGATATACCGTTATTGACAGATATTATTTCCACTTCAGATGAATATAAAATCGCGATTGAAGCTTTTTTAGAACCGTATTTGAATTACTTTGTTGCTGATAATAGTTATCAGGCTCGTGAAGCTATAAGTTTGTTGCGAAAAACTCAAAAAGGAAAGGCAAACTTTTTCGTTTTGGACAGAGTGAAAGAATCAAAAAAGATCAAGGGTTTTTCAGAAAATTATATCGCAGCGTTGGATATAGTTGATTATGATAAAAAGTATAAGAAACTGGTAAAAGCATTGTTAAGGAATGTGTACATTTCTATTGTTGAAATGCACGAGGTGCTAAGTGTTGACGATAGTAAAGAAGTAGTAATTATTGATAAATCAGGGAGTTTTGTGTCTGGAGGTCATGTTATTTCCGGCGGTTCTTTGGGGCTGTTTGAGGGGAAAAAGATAGGAAGGAAAAAGAATCTTGAAAACTTGAATAAAATTGTCTTGAAACTCGATAAGGATTATTCATCGATAAGTAATTTATTTGATAAAAAAAAGGAACGGCTTGAGACTTTACGAAAGGAAACGAAGACAAGTGAAGTTAACAGTATAAAAAATGATTTTGAGAAATATAAAAACACTCTTTTGAAAATAAAATTTCAAATAGAAAGTAAAACTAATTCTTTAAACTCCATTGAAAAAGAAATTATATCAGGAGAAGAAAATATATTGGTATTAGAAAAAATAGTTGAAGAAAATAGAGCAAAATTAGAACAGATCGATGGCGAATTGAAGAAAATACTTGAGAAGTATACTAATAAGGGAGGAGATATAGATATACTGTTGGACAAGCTTTCCAATGCTTCTGCGAGTAAGAATAATGCAAAAATCGAACTTATAAGGCATCAAAATCTTATCGCTACCATTGAGCAAGACTTGAATTATAAAGTTGGCGATAAGTCTAGTCTTGAAAAACAATTGAGTTCTAATACTATTCAAGCTGACACCATTAATAAAGAACAAATTGATATTGAGAAAAGATTGGAGCAATTGGATGCGATTCTTGTTAGGTTATATGAACTCAAGACGACAAACGAAGATGATTTGACGGGTATAGAGAAAGAGTATTTTGAAAAAAGAAATAATGTAAATACTCTTGAAAGTGAAATATCAAAATTGAAACATCAATTGACAAAGTCACAATATTTGATTAATCAATTGAAAGAGAAAAAACTCGATCTTGACTTTAAGAAAAAAGCTATAAACGAAAGACTTCGAATTGAGTTTAGTATACAGTTAAATGATATATTAAATTATGAAAGAACTGATATAGATGAATTTGTTCTTGAGGACAAAGTAGTAAAGTTAAGAAATAGGCTTGATAATTATGGTGAGGTTAATACTTTAGCCGTAGAAGCTTTTAATGAGATGAGGGATAGATACGAAAATATCAAGCAGCAAAGACAAGATGTTTTGGATGCAGAAAAGTCATTGAAAAAAACAATTACGGAAATTGAAAAAACTGCGACCACTAGATTTTTAACTGCTTTTGAAGAGATAAGAGAACATTTTAAGACGGTATTTACAACTCTTTTTAAAGAAGGAGATACTTGTGATTTGTTTTTGGAGGAAGAAGACAGGCCATTGGATTCAAAAATAAAGATTGTAGCAAAGCCAAAAGGAAAGCGACCTAAGTCCTTAAGTCAACTTTCAGGAGGTGAGAAAACACTGACGGCTATTGCACTGCTGTTTTCGCTTTATTTGTATAAGCCTGCACCCTTTTGTATATTTGATGAAGTTGATGCGCCACTAGATGATGCCAATATCTCCAAGTTCAATAATATTATTCGCGAGTTCTCAAAAAATTCACAATTTATTGTTGTTACGCATAACAAAGCAACAATGGCAGCAGTAGATGTACTGTATGGTGTGTTTATGCAGGAATTGGGTGTTTCTGAAGTAGCTCAAGTAGATTTTAGAAATTATGAGAATTTGCATACGGTTGACCGGTAGACATTATTTTACTCTCCATTTATATATAAGATAATCCAAAATAAAAAAACCTATTACAAAAATAAGGGTAAAAGTGTTTACATTCAATGCCTTATTTAAATAAAAGCTGTGAATGACACCTGCTAAACCAATAATAGATAGTACAATTATAGACGACTTGATAATTTTGTTTTTCCCATCATTCTTATAATCTATAAAAAATGAATATGACAAAACAGCCATCATCAATGAATAAATGACAACAATATCAAAAGGGTATTGTCCTGTCACGTAGTACAAAACTGTTGATAAAATAGTAATAAGCAAACTTAGGTAAACCAACATATTGGCTATATTAAGTTTTTTATTGGATTTATTTTTAACAAATAGATCAGTAATCGGGTAAATAAGAATATCAATTGTAAAAATCACAAAGCCTATTATGATAAAAATAATAATATATGGAGACATTGACTCAGGAGACAATACTTTGAGGAAGGCCTTATACAAAAGATAAAAGCTTAAGGTAAATAATACTTTATAAAGATATACCCAATTTTGTTCAATACTTTTTTTTAATTCTATCAATCTATCTAGCATAAGTTTATTTTTAAAGAATTTATTTGTAAGCGTTAATAAAGCCTATAAACAATTACTAAAACAAAATGTTATACGAAAGTACAAAACAACATTGTATATTGATAGATATTTTTGATTTAATAAAATTAAACTTATGAAATATTTAATTCTAGTCACTTTATTTGTCCTATTTGGGGTTTATTCTTGTCAAACCGGATATAAGCCTGATATTACAACAATAAAAGACTTTGATACAATTGAACATTTGTTTAATAGTAACAATGATAGTGTATATATAATCAATTTTTGGGCAACAACCTGTCCTCCTTGTTTGAAAGAAATACCTCTGTTTGAAGAAACCTCTAAAACTCATCATGATGATAAACTGAAAGTCTATCTTGTTAATATTGATGAAAAAGGAAGAAGTGAGAAGCATATAATTCCATTTCTAAAAAGGCTTATGGTTAGGAATAGAGTTTTTGCACTTATTGATGACGATATGAGTACTTGGACAGCAAAAGTTAACCCGGAGTGGTATGGAGCACTACCTTATACTGTAATCTACAAAGGGGACAAGAAAAAGTATTACTTCGGTGCATTCAAAGACGAAAATGAACTGGAAAAGGAAATTCAACTATTTTTAAAATAAATTATTTGGTAATATGCTAATAATTGCAGGTTAATTGCTAAAAGCATACTGAACTATATTAGCTCCCATTTTTAACGCTTGGAGTCTTTTTTCAGGTGGATCATTATGCACATCTGCATCTTCCCATCCATCACCGAGGTCACATTCATAGTCATAAAAACAAACAAGTTTTTCTTTGTAAAATATTCCAAATCCTTGAGCAGGTTTTCCATCGTGTTCATGAATTTTAGGCAAACCATTTTTGAAATCATACTTTTGATGATATATAGGATGATCCCAAGGGACTTCTTTGAAACTGATTTCAGGAAATACTTTTTTCATTGCCAATCTAATGTAAGGATCAAGTCCATAATTGTCTGAAATATGCAAAAACCCACCTCCAATTAAGTATTTTCGTAGATTCTCAGCTTCATTGTCCGAGAAAATGATATTTCCATGTCCGGTGATATGCAAAAAAGGAAAATTGAATATTTCAGATGAACCGACATCAACAGTAGCATAATTATCGTCAAGATCTGTGTGAAGGTTTTTATTGCAAAAACGGCTCAGATTTCTTAATGAAGTCGGATTGGCATACCAATCTCCACCGCCTTGGTACTTAACTAATGCAAGCTTTATCGATCTGCCGTTGCTAAAGGAAAGTAAGGTGAAAAATACAGCCAAGTAAACCAAAAATTTGAGTCTCATAATATCATTTTATATTAAAAAATTATCTTGTAATAAGAGCCTGTACTAATACAGGTGATTTTTCGAAATTACAATAATTATAGACTAGAAATAAATCCAGATATAGTTGAAATACGTTTTAAAACTAAGAAAATAATTATTTATTGTTTTGAATAATCAATATAATTTTAACATTTTATATATATTTGCGGAATAATCCTGTGGAATTTGATAACATAAATAAATTGAAAAAATAATTTATGGGGTGGTTTAAAAGATTAAAGAAAGGAGTGCAAACAAGCTCAAATTTGAAAAAAGATACGCCTGACGGGCTGTGGTTTAAGTGTAAAGGTTGTGGACATACTACAACCAATAAAGATATATCAGAGCATTTTTATGTCTGTCCTAAGTGTGGCTTTCATGAAAGGATTGGACCAGGGGAATATTTTAAAATAATTTTTGATGGTAAATATATAAGACTATTTGCAAATTTAAAGTCAAAGGACTTTTTAAATTTTACAGATTTAAAGTCATATGGCGATAGACTAAAGGCTGCTGACAAAAAAAAGCCGGGCAGAGAAGCGATAGAAGTCGCTGTGGGTAAGGTAAAGCAAAAACCCTTAGTGATTGCTGCGATGGATTTTGCTTATATTGGAGGCTCAATGGGGTCTGTAGTAGGGGAGAAAATAAGTAGAGCGGTAGATTATTGTATTGAAAATAGATTGCCATTGCTTATTATTTCAAAATCTGGAGGTGCAAGAATGATGGAATCTGCATTTTCTTTGATGCAAATGGCCAAAACCTCGATTCAACTGGCACAGTTGTCTAATGCAGGATTACCTTTTTTCTCTCTTATGACTAATCCAACGACAGGGGGAGTGACAGCCTCTTTTGCGATGTTGGGAGATATCAATTTTGCCGAACCAAAAGCCTTAATAGGCTTTGCAGGCCCTAGAGTGATAAAAGAAACGATTAAGAAAGATTTGCCGGAAGGGTTTCAAACATCAGAATTTTTGTTGGATCATGGTTTTTTGGACTTTATTACCCATAGGAAAGACTTGAAAGATACGATTAATGATCTTATTGTTTTATTTAATACCAAGTCAGACTTTAAGCTTACAGAAGACAAATGATTCTTTAAAAAATCTATTTTAAGGCAGTATTAACATTTGAAAATGAAAATATTTTGATGATTTATATATTTATTCAAATTATTAGTTTTACATTTGTAAAGATTTTTATTATAACTAAATAAATATTGTAATAGTGGAATACGGAGATAAAAAGAAATTCGAACCAATTTATTCAACTAAGGTTAGAGCAGGAAAGAGGCGTACTTATTTTTTTGATGTGAGAGAAACAAAAGGTGGAGACTATTTTGTTACTTTAACTGAAAGTACAAGAAAATTTGAAGGAGATGGTTATGAAAGACATAAGATTTTCTTGTATAAAGAAGACTTTAACCGATTTTTGAAAGAATTGGAAGCTACCATTAATCATGTAAAGAATGATTTGATGCCTGATTATGACTATGACGAGTTTACAAAAAGGCAAGAAGAATGGGAAAAGCAAAAAGCGGAAGAAGCAGCTCAAGGTAATACAGGAGCTAGTTCAGAGGAAGATATGACGTGGTAGGTTAATCTTCCTTTCTTAATTTTTTTTGATTGTTTTGACATTAATCACCGATTATTGTCTTGTTGGTGTTCGTCCATAAAGTCATTAATATTTAAAAATAATCTTATTTGCGTTATTTTTATTTTTCTATTATGACTTTGTGATGCTAATGCATTACTAATCTTCATAAAGATAAAAACCTTATCTAAAATCCGGTACTTTATAGATAAACATTAGTTGGAGAGGTTTGTAAATAGAATAGAGATGTACTAGATTAAATAATGTCCCCTTTTTTTTCATCGGAATCATAGGAAGTGTTCATTTTACGAATGCGTGTGTTCTATTATCTTTTTAATTACAAAATCTAATTGTTCTTCTTTTGTGAATTTTTCTGTATCTACCAATATAGCATCGTCTGCTACTTTCAGTGGGCTATGTGCTCTTTCTGAATCAATTTTATCTCGTTTTTTTAGGTTTGCTTCTACCTCTTCTAACAATAGGTTAACGTTGTTATCAATACTTTTTGCTTTTAACTCTTTATATCTTCTTTTAGCCCTTGTCTCCAAACTTGCAGATATGAAGAACTTTACATCTGCATTTGGAAAAACAACAGTCCCAATATCCCTACCATCCATTACTATATTTCCTTTTTTGCCAATTTCCTGTTGGAGTTTAACTAAAAAAGTTCTTATCTGAGCGATTGTAGATACTTCACTTACAAAATTTGCGACTTCTAATCCTCTTATTTTATCTTCTACTGATACCCCATCAAGCAATATATGGTTTTTCCCTTCGATAAGTTGGAAGTCTATTTTGGTATCGTCAAGCATTTGCTTTATTGCCGTAGGATCTTGGATATTGATATTGTTTTTTAATATTTTATATGTCAAGGCGCGATACATTGAGCCTGTGTCCAAATATTTGTAACACATTGTCTTAGCAATATCTTTAGCTATCGTAGATTTGCCGGAAGAGGAGAATCCATCGATGGCAATTATTAAATCTTTTGGTATTTTTTGCATAGCACAAAAATAAAAAAAAAGCCTTATATAATGTTAAAATATAAAGCTTTTTATTTTATTTATCTATTAAGTCAAATCAATTTAATATTCATCTTCATTAAAAAGAAAATCATCTTTTCTAGGATAATCAGGCCAAATATCTTCTATATTTTCATATATTTCACCTTCGTCTTCCATTTCCTGAAGGTTTTCTATTACTTCAATTGGCAAACCTGAACGTATAGCAAAATCTATTAATTCATCTCTGGTTGCAGGCCATGGTGCATCTTCCAAGTGGTGTGCTAATTCTAAAGTCCAATACATATTTTTATATTTATTTTGGTTAAAAATCTATTTCTATTATTCATAATGCATTTTGAATAAAAATAGTTTATTTAAGTCAATATATTTTTTATTTTTTTTAAATTATTAGCATAGCGTCACCATAAGAGAAAAATTTATACTTCTCTTTTATTGCTACTTGATAAGCATCCATCATCAAATCTGATCCTGCAAATGCACTAATCATGATGAAAAGGCTTGATTTTGGCAAATGAAAATTTGTTATCATAGCATCTGTTATCTGAAAATCATAAGGAGGGTATATAAATAAATTTGTCCATCCCTCAGATCCACGAAGTGTCCCCGTAGCGGTTACAGAAGATTCTAAAGATCTCGTAGAAGTCGTTCCTACTGAGAAAATTTTATTCCCTCTTGCTTTGGCTGCGTTAATTATTTTAGCTGATTCTTCAGGAATATGAAAAAACTCTGCATCCATTTTGTGCTTGGACAAATCTTCGACCTCAATTGACCTGAAGGTGCCAATACCTATATGTAATGTTAGCTCAGCAAATTCAGCTCCTTTTAATTCTAATCTTTTCATCAAGTTTTTAGAAAAATGCAATCCTGCGGTTGGTGCTGCAACAGCTCCGTCATTTTTTGCAAAGATAGTTTGATATCTTTCTTTGTCTATTTTTTCTTCTTGCCTTCCAATATATTTAGGTAATGGTGTATGGCCAAGACGTTTTAGACTTTCGTAAAACTCTTCATTGGATCCATCGTACATGAATCTTATAGTTCTTCCTCTGGAAGTAGTATTATCCAATACTTCGGCAACCAACATTTCAGATTCACCTTCTTTTTCAAAATACAATTTATTTCCCACTCTTATTTTTCTGGCCGGATCTACCAAAACATCCCATAATCGTAACCTTGAATTCAATTCCCTTAATAGAAAAACTTCAATACTGGCTCCTGTTTTTTCTTTGTTTCCATATAGTCTTGCCGGAAATACTTTTGTGTTATTCAAGGCAAAAGTATCGCCTTCATTGACATATTCAATAAGATCTTTGAAAAGTCTATGTTCTATTTTTCCACTATCTTTATGGATAACCATTAATCTGGCTTCATCTCGTTCATCAGCCGGATATTGTGCAATTAGTTCTTTAGGTAATTCAAAATTAAATTTCGAAAGTTTTGCTTTCATATTAGTCTTTTTTAAAATTTGTGCAAAAATAACATTAATATAAAATAATAAGGTAAAAAAATGAATAATATATAATTTTGGCAGATTAATTCACTATGTTTATCTAAACTTCTTTTTAATTAACTACTTTAATCATACTTTGGTTCTCGAATTCAAATATTATTCCATTTAATTATCTTTTTCCGATTTTGTATGAAGATTTATATAAGAATATTAATAGAAAGTATCATTCAAGCAAAAAATCAATTAGTTAATAACAAATTGCGTACCATTTTGTCACTTTTAGGTATTTCAATTGGTATTTTTAGTATTGTAATAGTTAAAACTGCTGTTGATTCGCTTGAGTATAATATCAAAAATAGCTTTTCAAAATTAGGAACTGATATTATCTATATAGATAAAATGCCATGGAATGAAGATCCAAAACATAACTATTGGAAATACAAAAGAAGACCTGATATTACTATAGATGATTTTAATGCGATCAAAAAAAAAGTGAAATCTGCTAAAAAATCTTCGTTTACCGTTTTTGTAGCAGGAAAAACACTTAAGTACAAATCATCAAATGTAGATGGTGCATATATTCTTGCACCTACATGGGACTTTGCAGATATGATGAAGTTAAAGTTTGATAAAGGCCGATATTTTACGATGAAAGAATACACAGGAGCCAATAATAAAGTGATATTAGGAAATACTGTAGCAGAGGAATTGTTTTTAACGGTCAATCCAATTGGCAAATACATAAAATTTCTTGGACAAAAATTTCAAGTAGTTGGAGTATTGGAGAGAGAAGGTGACAATATTGTCAATATTATGCCATTTGACAATGCGATTTTGATAAATTACAATACAGCTAGAAAGTATATTAACGTAAGAGATACAAGGAGGACAGGAAGATTGTTGAGTGTGCAAGCGAATAATGAAAATGACTTGGAAGGGCTAAAAGATGACTTAGTTATAGCTTTGAGAAAAGAGAGAAGATTAAAGCCAAAAGAAGAAGATGATTTTGCCATAAATGAATCCTCGCTTTTTACTAAAATCCTAGATAAAGTATTTGGAACCATGAATATCGCGGGGTTTTTTATTGGTATATTTGCCCTGATAGTAGGTATGGTTAGCATTGCAAACATTATGTTTGTGTCTGTAAAGGAAAGAACAAAAATAATCGGTATAAAAAAAGCTATAGGAGCAAGGCGAATTGTGATTTTGCTTGAGTTTCTTATCGAGGCTGTTTTCTTGAGCTTGATGGGTGGAGTAGTTGGCATTGTTTTAGTATATTTGGTAACTATTTTAGTAAATAATATGGTTGATTTCGAGTTATTCCTTTCTTTTGGCAATATACTTTATGGCGTTCTTTGGAGTATAGGAGTCGGAATTATAGCCGGATTGTTACCTGCTTTTAAAGCATCCAAAATGAATCCTGTTGTTGCAATAAGAAAATAACTTTTTATCCTTTTTGTCTATAATATGCATGGTTTTATAGAAAATCTTTTCTATGATATTATTTATCATTACATTCGTGCTTTCGATTAACTGATTCTATATATTTTTTTTTAATAACAAGTAAATAAATGATTTTATGAAAAAATTACTTTTAGGAATTATTGCAATTTTTATGCTTAATTCGTCATTTGCACAAGCAAATGAAATAAAATTCATAGAGTATGATCTTGCAAATGGATTGCATGTTATATTACATGAAGACCATTCTACACCTATTGTAGCTACTTCGGTAATGTATCACGTAGGATCAAAAAATGAAAATCCAAACAGAACCGGATTTGCTCATTTTTTTGAGCACTTAATGTTTGAAGGAAGTAAGTACGTAAAGCGAGGCATGTATGACAAATATCTCCAGAACGTAGGGGGAATGAATAATGCCAATACTACTCAAGACCGGACATACTATTATGAAGTAGTGCCTTCTAATAATCTTGAATTGACCCTTTGGTTGGAGTCAGAGAGAATGTTGCATGCCAAAGTTGATTCTGTTGGTATTGAAACTCAAAGAGAGGTTGTGAAAGAAGAAAAAAGGCAGAGGATTGACAACCAGCCATATGGTTCTTTGATGAAGGAAGCATTTGCACATGCATACAAGGTACATCCATATAAATGGCCTGTTATCGGTTCAATGGAGCATCTTAATGCAGCTTCAAATGATGATTTTGTCAACTTTTACAATACTTTTTATGTTCCAAATAATGCAATATTATCAATTGCCGGAGATATTAATATTCAGGAAGCAAAGAAGATGATATCTAAATATTTTGCCGGTATACCTCGAGGAAAAAATATGATACCTAGACCTACAGTTGTCGAACCTCCTCTCAATGGAGAGGTAAGAGATACTATTTATGACAATATTCAATTGCCTGGAGTGATAGAAACATACAGGATACCGGCTATTGGGACAGCTGACTTTTATTCAGCTTATATGCTTTCGAAACTATTATCTGGAGGTGAAAGTTCGCGATTGAATAAAGCTATTAAAGATGAAAAACAACTTGCTGTATATGTAGGAAGTTTTCCTTATCCTCTCGAAAATCCGGGAATACATTTAGTATTTGCGATAGTCAATATGGGTACAAGCCCAAAGGTAGTAGAAGAGGCAATGGATGAAGAAATAGAAAGGGTGAAAAACGAATTGATCAGCGAGAAAGAATTTCAAAAACTCAGAAACATGATTGAGACTGAATTTGTAGGTGACAATACGAGAATGGTTGGGATTGCGGAAAACTTAGCAAATTACAAAATGTTTTACGGCGACACTCATCTTATTAATACCGAAATGAATAAATTCATGAACGTCACTAAAAAGGATATTCAAAATGTTGCAAAAAAATATTTTAATAAAAATAATAGGGTTGTTCTTTATTATCTTCCTAAAAAATAAATTTTGAATTGATAAAAAATATTAAAATGAAGAAATTAATTATAGTATTATTGTTGGGAGTCTTTTTTATGCAATGCTCTCCAAAAATAAATAAAAAAACGGCAAATATTGACTTTAGGTCAGTAGTGCCAAGTCCAAAACCTGCCCCTGAGATTAAATTTGGACAGTACAAGTCTTTTGCAATAACAAACGGTCTTAGAGTAATAGTCGTGAACAATAAAAAAGTTCCGACGGTTTCTGTCAGATTATTTCTTGATAGAAAACCAATTAAAGAAGGGGGTAAAGCCGGATATATAGAACTTGCAGGAGATCTGCTGTCAAGAGGTTCACTGACAAGAACCAAAGCTCAATTGGATGAAGAAATTGATTATCTTGGTGCATATTTTTCCACTTTTAGCAAAGGGTTTTATCTGTCAGGCTTGTCAAGGCATATTGATAAAATGATGGAAATAGCTTCTGATGCAGTATTAAATCCCGCTTTTAAACAAAATGAATTTGATAAACTTGTAAAGCAAAAACTATCTGCATTGGCTGCGGATAAAGAGGACCCCAATTCTATATCCTCTAAGGTTAGTGATGCTTTGAATTATGGTAAAAATCACCCTTTTGGTGAAATGGTTACAGAAGAAACGATTAAAAACATTACTTTGGACGATTGTAAAAAATATTACAAAGACTATTTTAGTCCTGAATTGGGCTATTTGGTATTTGTTGGTGATATAGATGCTAAAAAAGCCAAAGAATTAGCTTTTAAATATTTCGGAAAGTGGAATAATGTAGGCAAAACTATTGATCCTTTACCTTCAATTTTATTTCCATCTCAAACCTCCGTTGGATTTGTGCCCAAGACAGGAGCAGTTCAATCTGTTGTTGCGGTAACTTATCCGGTAAAATTAAAACCAACAAGTCCCGATCTTATAAAAACAAGGGTGTTAAATACTATTATTGGTGGTTTTTTTAGAAGTAGGTTGAACCAAAATCTTAGAGAAGATCACGCATATACTTATGGAATTCATTCTTCGTTGAGAGATAATATGGAAGTCGGAGAATTTATAGCAAGAGCTAGTGTTAGAAATGAAGTAACTGATAGCGCAATCACGCAAATATTGTACGAGCTGACTAGAATTAGAACGGAAAAAGTACCTGAAGATGAATTGAAATTAGTAAAAAGTGTAATGGCAGGAAATTTTGGTAGAGCATTGGAGGGGCCGAACGCAATAGCTAATTTTGCTTTGAAAACAGAAAGATTCAAATTGCCAAAAAACTTTTATAGAGATTATTTGAAAAATTTGGAA
>Ga0256833_1000340_pt1 | contig 36886 bp, 38 predicted proteins | sample 356284metaG_FD_190535 | JGI IMG/M metagenome (GOLD analysis project Ga0256833, IMG submission 190535) | Hydrothermal vent microbial communities from Mid Atlantic Ridge, Atlantic Ocean - 356-284 | ecosystem: Environmental > Aquatic > Marine > Hydrothermal vents | place: Atlantic Ocean: Mid... | reverse complement strand
CGGCGGACCTGGTTACGGAGATGCGCGAGATAAAACATCCCTATAAAAAGGGGATCAAGGCGCAGCGGGGGGTGGAGTTTTGAGTCAAAACGGCCTGGAATACGGTTACTGCCAGAAATACAACAAAAAGATCCTCTTGGACGAGAACGCGGAATGCGTCCATCCCCGCGAATACTGTAAATTCCGGCCGTCTTGCCTCATCAACGAGCTTGGAAAGGAAAACCGGCGGCGGAAGCGCGCGGCCGAGGCCCATGCGCCCAGCCTGGGAACTCTCCACGGGGTCGGAGTGGGGCCGGGAGATCCCGCCATGATCACCCTCCAGGCCGTGGAGCGGCTGAAGAAACTGGACATTATTTTCGCCTCCAAGAAGGCGGGCGTGGAGGAGAGCATCGCCCATACCGTCGCGAAGCCCCATCTCCCCCCCGCGGCGGAGGTCCGATTTCTCGAATTCGAGGCTACCTACGACCGGGAGGCCTTCGACGCCCAGTGGGCGAAAAACGCGAAGGTGGTTCTCGAGGCTCTGAAATCCGGGAAAGACTGCGGATATATCACCCTGGGGGATCCCTCGCTTTACAGCACCTTCTCCCACCTGGCCCGGAACCTCCGGAAGATGGAGCCGGCCGTGAGGCTGGAGATTATTCCAGGGGTGTCGATGGTAACGGCCGCGGCGAACCTTCTGAACGTTCCCCTCGCCATCGACGGGGAGAGCCTGACCCTTATCCCCTCGGCCCAGGTGGCGCCCGCCCATCTTCGGGATCTGCTCCGGGATTCGGACAACCTGGTGTTCATGAAGATTCCCAGCGACGCCCAGGAACTCATCAAAAGCCTCGAGGCGGAGGGACTTCTGCATCATGCCATCTGGATCCAGAAGTGCTGCCTCCCCGGACAGAGGGTCGTGAAGGAATTGAACCATGAGGCCCTGGAGGAGGAGCAGGAACGGTATCTCTCCCTCATGATCGTGAAAAAAAAGGGAATGGTGTAGCAGGAGGCATATAAGTGGTTATGAAGAGTTACAGGAAGGAATTATGGTTCAACATCCCGAGCCGCCGGGCCTTTGTGAATATTACCCCCCAGGTCGAGGCGTGCCTCCGGGAGAGCGGCATCCGGGAGGGACTGTGCCTGGTCAACGCTATGCATATCACGGCCTCGGTCTTCATCAACGACGACGAATCGGGCCTGCACCAGGACTACGAGCGTTGGCTCGAGCGGCTGGCGCCCCACGAACCCGTCTCCAAATATTTGCACAACAGGACGGGGGAAGATAACGGCGACGCCCACCTGAAACGGCAGGTCATGGGCAGGGAAGTGGTCGTGGCCGTGACGGAAGGGCGGCTCGATTTCGGGCCGTGGGAGCAGATCTTCTACGGGGAGTTCGACGGCCGCCGGCGCAAGCGGGTCCTCGTCAAGATTATCGGGGAATGAGGAAATCCGCCGCGCGTGGATTGACATCACCCGGAAAATGTGTTTGATTATTTTCTTTAATTGGAGGTGTTTTTGAAAGGATCCATCAAAATCGATTCAAGTCAATGCAAGGGATGCGCCTTTTGCGTCGAGGCATGCCCCAACGGCGTGATTGAGATCGGCGCGAAGCGGAACGCCATGGGGTATTTTTACGCCGTGGTGAAGAAGGATGGCGCGAAGGACGGCAAGGGATGCACGGGATGCACCCTGTGCGCCGTCATGTGTCCCGAGGTTGCGATAGAGGTGTATCGTGAAGAGAGATGAAAAACCTTCCCTGATGCGGGGAAGCCATATCGTGGCGGAGGCGGCCCTTCGCGCGGGGTGCCGCTACTACTTCGGCTATCCCATTACTCCCCAGAACGAACTGCCGGAGTACATGTCGAGACGGTTGCCAGAAGTGGGTGGCGTCTTTGTCCAGGCGGAGAGCGAAATCGCCTCCATCAACATGGTCATCGGGGCCAGCATGGCAGGGGCCCGGGTCATGACCTCTTCCTCGTCACCCGGCATCAGCCTCAAGCAGGAGGGGATCTCCTACCTGGGCGGCCTGGAGCTTCCCGCCGTCATCGTGAACATGATGCGGGGAGGGCCGGGACTCGGCAACATCGCGCCCTCCCAGTCGGACTACTTTCAGGCGACCCGGGGCGGCGGCCACGGCGACTACCGCACCATCGTCCTGGCGCCCGCTTCCGGGCAGGAGCTCTGTGATTTGACCTACAAAGCCTTTGACCTGGCGGATCATTATCGGACGCCGGTTCTCATCCTGGCCGACGGGATGATGGGGCAGATGATGGAACCGGTTCGCTTCCCCGTCCTGCGGGACGTGGGGAAACTCCCAAGGAAGCCCTGGGCTATCACGGGCGCGAAGGGGCGAAAAAGCCATTTCATCCGCTCGTTGATCCTCGATCCCGGCCAGATGGAAGAACACAACTGGAAGCTGATGCGGAAATACGAGCAGATAGCGGATGCCGAGGTGAGATTCGAATCGTTCAAGACAGATGACGCGGACTTGGTCATCGTGGCGTTCGGAACGGCGGCGCGCATCGCGAAAGCGGCCGTCAAGCGGGCGCGCAACGAGGGGCTCAAGGTGGGTCTGTTCCGGCCCATCACTCTCTGGCCTTTCCCCAAGAAGCCCCTCCAGGAGGTGGCGAAGCGCGTCAAGCACTTTTTCGTGTTCGAGTTGAACGCGGGGCAGATGGTGGAGGATGTCCAGCTGGCGCTTTCGGGGCAATCGGATGTCTTCTTTTACGGCCGGCCGGGGGGCGTCGTTCCCAACCCCGCCGAGATATCCCGGATCGTCTCGCGCCAGTTCTTTCAGAAGGAGATTGGTTAAATGAAGAAGGTTTTTGGGAGGCCCAAGACCCTCAAGCCAGTTCCCTATCACTACTGCCCGGGGTGCGGCCACAGCCTGCTGCACCGTATCGTGGCGGAGGTGATCGAGGAGATGGGCGTGGAGGAGATTGCCATCGGCGTGCCGCCCGCGGGATGTGCCGTTTTGGCTTATAATTATTTCGACGTGGACATGGGCGAGGCCGCCCACGGCCGCGGCGCCGCGCTGGCCACGGGTGTCAAGCGGGTCTTGCCGGATCACCTGGTCTTTACCTACCAGGGAGACGGAGACATCGCGGCCATCGGGACGGCGGAGACCGTCCACGCGGCGAACCGGGGCGAACGCATCACCTGTATCTTCGTCAACAACGCCGTCTATGGGATGACGGGGGGACAAATGGCCCCTACCACCATCCTGGGACAGACGACGACCACCTCTCCCGGCGGGAGGGTGGGAAACCGGGACGGCTTTCCTCTCAACCTGAGCGAGATGCTGGCCGTCACGCGGGGGAGCGCCTACATCGAACGGACCTCCGTCACCTCCCCGGCGGGGATACGGGCCACGAAAAAGGCTGTCCGGAAGGCCTTCGAGATCCAGCTCAAGGGTCTGGGCTTTACTCTGGTGGAGGTTCTGTCGCCGTGTCCCACCAACCTGAAGATGAGTCCCATCGAGGCGTGCCGGTGGGTGGACACGGAGATGGTCAACTACTTCCCCCTGGGCGTGATCAAGGATGTCACCGCGCCGGAGGAGGGCAAAAATGCTCATTAAAACCATATTCGCCGGATTCGGGGGACAGGGTGTCCTTTCCATGGGCTACGTCTTGGCATACGCCGCCATGGTGGAGGGGCTCCAGGTAACCTACCTTCCCTCTTACGGCGCGGAGGTGCGGGGCGGAACGGCCAACTGCACCGTGGCCATCTCCAACGAGGAGATCGCCTCTCCCATCGCCTCGGCGCCCGACAACGTGGTTGTCATGAACAATCCCTCCCTTGAAAAGTTCCAGCACCAGATCCTCACGGGCGGGGTGATGTTCATCAATACCAACCTGGTGGAATCCCGGCCGGTCCGCGGCGACATCGTTCTCTATGAGATTCCCTGCAACGACCTGGCACACGACCTGGGAAGCGACCAGAGCGCCAACATGGTCATGCTCGGGGGATTCATCGAAAAGACGGGGCTGGTCAAAATGGAAAGCGTCCGAAGCGCCATAGGTGACGTTTTCAAGGAGAAAAAGAAAGCGAAGGAAATGAACCTCAAGGCCCTCGACGTGGGGTTCGATTACATGAGGAACAACGGAGGAAAGGCCTGATGCCGATAAAACAGATATCGATAAGCCTGGAAAACGTCCCGGGCAAGTTGTCGGAAGTCAGCGAGATCCTGGGGAAGAACGGGATTAACATCATCGCTATTAGCGTCGTGGACGCGGCGGACATCAGCTCCATCCGGATCGTGGCCAACGACCCGGACAAGGCGATGGAGATATTGAAAAGCAACCACTACATCATCCATCCCGCCGACGTGTTGGCGGCGGAGGCCCCCCATCATCCCGGCGGGCTCAACGCCATTCTGAAACCGCTGAAGGAGAAGAATATCAACGTCTCCTACCTCTACCCCTGCTTAGGCACGAAGGACAAGACGGTCCTCATCGTGGGGGTGGACAACCTTGAAGAGGCGGAGGAGGTCCTGAAACAGAACTGGGTGAAACTCATCGGCGAGGAACTCTATAACCTGTAGAAACCGAAGAACGCAAACGGAGAAAAGCCCGCGCGTATCGGCGGGCTTTTTTTATTGTTCGCGGACTTCGTGGCGGGCTAAGTCGCGTAGCTGTGGAGCCCGGAGATGAGGAAGTTGACCCCGAAATAGGTAAAAAGCACGGCCAGAAATCCCAGGACTGAAAGGTAAGCGGCCTTCCGCCCGTGCCATCCGCGGGTATAGCGGGCGTGCAGGAAGGCGGCGTAGATGAACCAGGTAATCAGTGACCAGGTCTCCTTGGGGTCCCAGCTCCAGTAGCTGCCCCAGGCGTAGTTGGCCCACATGGCCCCCGTGATGATGCCGATGGTCAGCATGGGAAACCCGATGATGATGGACTTGTAGTTGGCGTCGTCCAGGACCCGCGCCTCGGGAAGCCACGAGATGGGATCGCCCGCCTTGCTCCGCTTGTATTGCAGGAGATAGAGGAGGCTTACCACGAAGGCCGCGGCGAAGGCGGCGTACCCGAAGAAACAGGTCGTCACGTGGATGGTGAGCCAGTTGCTCTGCAGCGCGGGTATGAGGGGGGTGATCCGGTCGCTGACCCCGGGGATGATGGAAGTGGCCGCGATGGCGAGAAACGCCAGGGGGATGAAGAAGACCCCGATGATCTTTCGCTTGTAGCGCCATTCGAAAATAAGGTAGATGAGAACCATCGTCCAGGAGAAGAAGATGAGCGACTCGTACATGTTGGACAGGGGAACATACCCGTATCCCGTCAGGTGGGTCTCATGCCACCGGAAGGCGATCCCGGCGGTATGGACCAGGAACCCGAGGATCAACACGCCGGTGGCCGCGGTTCCCACCTTCTTGTTCTTGAAGGCCATGAAGGCCAGGTAGAGCAGCGTCGCCACGATGTAGGTCATCATGGCAACCCCGAAGAGCTTCGAGCTGATCATTGGAACCTGATGCATGATCTTGTCCTTCCTTGTTTTGACTAATTACCCTTACATTCTAACAACCGATGGGGAAATGTCAAACCGGACACGGTGAAAGGCGCTATTTTTTTGTGAAGTGTCACAACTCTGTCGCGCATTCCGTGGGGTCTCCCCGCAGCTTGTCGATGGCGTGCCGAAGGGCGGGGAAGATGACCTCCATGCATTCGGCCACCGCCTTGGGGCTTCCGGGAAGATTGATGATGAGGGACTTGCCCGCCACGCCGCTCACGGCCCGGGAGATCATGGCGTTGGGGGTCTTTTTCAGGCTTTCGGCCCGCATGGCCTCCGCGAACCCGGGAACCTCCCGATCGATGATCTCCAGGGTCACGTCGGGCGTGACATCCCGGGGCCCGAGCCCCGTCCCCCCCGTGGTGAGGATGAGATCCGCTCCCGCCGCGACGCCCTCGCGCAGGGCCGCCCGGATTTCCGCCTTCTCGTCCGGGATGATCTCGCTGAAAAGGACCCGGCCCCCCATGCGGGTGGCGTACCACCGGAGGAAGCGTCCGCTCACGTCCTCCCGTTGACCCGCGGCGCCCTTGTCGCTGAGGGTCACAAGGGCGATGCCCGGGGCGTCCGGGGGAAGGGCGCCTTCTTCCACGATCTCAACGATATCCCCCGCCTTCACGGTTCCCCCCGCCAGGACGCGGCCGAATCGCCCCTCCCGGCTTACGATGTAGGGACGGCCGCTTTCCGGCGGCTCGAACGCAGATTTGCCTATCTGGAGGATCTTGATACGGACCGTTCCGATGGCAAGGACCGTTCCGATCCGGAGGTTTTCCGGGGGAAGCCCCTCGATGGTGAGATTCTCGGAATAGGTGTTAGGTTCAAAGGAGGCCCGAACGGCCTTGGGAACCAGGGCCATCGTCTCGACGGGGAAAAGGCTTACCTGCCGGTCCCAGTCGCCGCCGTGGGCGTCGCCTTTGAGCCCCCAGTCGGGCGTCAGGATTCCCTTGTCCACGGGGTGCTTGGAGACCCCCCTTACCTTGCTGAGATTGACCGAAATCACGTGACCATGCATCGTTAAATTCCCTGTTTGTTTTGTTTAAAGTCCAAAGACTGAAGACTGAAGTAAAAAACCCTTCGGACTTCAGACTTCAATGGGCGAAGCCCCGACCTTCAGACTAACAACAAAAGGCTGAAGTAAAACACACTTTTACCTTTTACCTTCTACCTTCTACCTTCAAGGCCGCGAAGCGGCCACCCTATTCAAACAAATACGTTCCGCTTTTTCCGCCGCTCTTTTTCACCAGGTGGATGTCCTCCATGACCATCCCGCGGTCCACGGCTTTTCCCATGTCGTAGATGGTCAGTAAGCTGATCGTGACGGCGGTCAGTGCCTCCATCTCCACGCCGGTGGCCCCCCGGTTCTTGACCTCCGCCGTGGCCGTGATGACGGCGTTGTCCTCATCCAGTTCAAACGCCACGGAGATTTTACTGATGGGTATGGGATGGCAGAGGGGGATGAGACGGGGGGTCTGCTTGGCGGCCATGATGCCGGCGATACGCGCTGTTCCCAGAACGTCCCCCTTTTTCATCTCGCCCTCCCGAATAAGCCGGAAGGTTTCCGGTTTCATCCGGATCTTCCCCCGGGCCACGGCGACCCGGATGGTTTCCGGTTTCTTCGTGACGTCGACCATGTTGGCCTCGCCGGTTTCGTTCAGGTGGGTCAGGGTATCCATGGCACCTCCCTGGCGGTTCTACCCGCCGATGCTCCACATGCCCCGATGGCACTTGGGCGCGGAGACCGACTGCATGTGGTGACGCTTGGGTTTCAATGAAAGGGTTTCATGAAGGATTTTTTTGAGTACCGTCGTGTCGGCCCCCGCGCGGAGGGGCGTCTTGATGTCCACCTCGGTGTTGGAGAAGAGGCAGGGGCGGAGGTGACCGTCGGAGGTGAGCCTCAGCCGGTTGCACGCGCCGCAGAAATGGTTGCTCAGAGGGCTGATCAGTCCAATCTCGCCCTTCCCACCGGGGATCTTGAAGACACGGGCGGGCCCATTGTTGTGGGTTCCGTCGATGGGTACCAGGGGAAATTCCGATTCTATCTTCGCCTTGATGTCGTCCACGCTGAGAAAGTTGTGGCTGTCCCACGTCTCGTTGAGGGGCATGTACTCGATGAACCGGACCACGTAGGGTTTCCTGAGGGTGAGCCGCGCGAAGTCAAGTATCTCGGACTCGTTGTATTCCTTCATGGCCACCACGTTGATTTTCACGGGGGAAAGTCCCACCGTCCGGGCCATTTCAATGCCTTCCCACACCTGACGGAAGAAATCCCTGCCGGTAATGGCCTTGTAGAGGTCCGGTTTCAGGGTGTCGAGGCTCACGTTGATGCGCTTAAGGCCGGCCTCTTTCAACTCGCCGGCGAACCGTTTCAAAAGGACCCCGTTGGTCGTCAGGCTCAGGTCGTCGATGCCGTCAATCCGGGAGAGACCAGCGATGAAATCGGGCAGCCCCTTGCGCATGAGGGGTTCCCCCCCCGTGACGCGAATCTTGCGGATGCCTTCCTCGACGAAGGCCGAGACAATGGTGGCGATCTCTTCGAAACGCAGGATCTCCTCGTGGGGCACCCACGCGATGTCGTCCGTCACACAGTAGAGACATCGCAGGTTGCAGTGGTCGGTGATGGAGATGCGGAGATAATCGATGACACGGCCGAATCTGTCTTTCAAGACCGGTTTCATGACGGTAACTCGGTTCCGCTCTCCGCGGGGTCGTATCCGCCGAGGCCGCGCACTGATTCCCTGAAGGTCTCCGAGCGGATGGTTTCGAGCATGGTCTGGATTCTCCAGTCAAAGAAGAATTCCTCCGGTATCACCAAGTCGTAGGGTTCCTCGGTCAGGGGGATGAAATCGAGGTCCAGCGCCCGCGCCGCCGCCTGGATACCCAGGCCACAGTCGGCCATGCCCCCCTGGATCTCCGCCGCCGCCATGGCGTGGGTGGCCACCTCGTTGGCGTATCCGGACACGTCGTCGGGCGAAATGCCCGCTTGCCCCAGGAGGAAGTCAAGAAGGACACGGGTTCCCGCTCCCCGCTGGCGGTTTACGAACTGGACGTCGTTCCGCGCGAGGTCCCCGATGGTGTTGATGCCCTTGGGATTGCCTTTTTGCACCATCAGGCCTTGGGTGCGTTTGAGGAGGCGTACGATGCGGACCTGCCGCCCGGCCAGGTATTTTCTCACGTAGGGGAGGTTGTAGGTTTGGGACTTGGGATCGAGGAGGTGGACGGCCGTCAGGTGCGCCTTGCCGCCCTTCAGGGCGAAGAGCCCGCCCAGGCTTCCCACGGCGCCGATGGCAAGGGAGACCCCCGTCGATCGTTTAGCCAACAGGACGTTGAGGTGGTCCAGGCTCAGGTCGTGGCTTCCGATGAAGACGATTTGCCCCGCCAGGGTGGAGGGTTCCCTGCGCAGGTGGACGGTCACTGGGGTCGCCTCCGACGCGCCCTCCGACGCCAGGGGGATTCGGACGATCCCGTCGGCCTCGCTGAGGCTTTTCAGAATGCCCGCGCCCCGGGCCAGGGGAACGGCGATCCAAGTCTCACCCACCTTTCCCAGCCGGACCCGTATGAACTCCTCCTGCCCCAGCTTCGACGGGACCTTCCGGAAGAGGGTCGCCGTCAGTGTGGGCGCTTTGACGGGGGAAAGCCCGGTGATGGCGCGGATGAACGGGGAGATGATCTCTTCGTAGTAAAGGGCCGCGGAGGTGGGATAGCCGGGGATGCCGAAGACCGGTTTTTGTTCGACGATTCCATAGAGGGCCGGCTTTCCCGGCATCATGGCGATGCCGTGGACAAGGATCTCCCCCGATACTTCCAGAACAGCTTGCGTAAAGTCCCTGGCGCCGGCGGAGGAGCCGGACAGGACGAAAACAATATCGTGTTTCCCGGCGGCCTCGTTCAGCGCGTTCATAAGGGACACCTTCTCGTCCGGACACGCCGGCAGGATGTCGGCAACGGCCCCGTCCCGCCGCGCGTAGGCCGCCATCATCCGGCTGTTGGACTCAATGACCTGTCCTGACTTGGGTGTCGTCTCGGGGGGAACCAGTTCCGAGCCAGTGGGAAGGATGGCGATCCGGGGCCGCGGCCGAACCCTAACCTCGAAGATTCCCCCGTTGAGCAGGACCGCCACGTCCGCCGGCGCGATGACCTGGCCGGGGAGGAGAAGGAGATCTCCCCGGATGATGTCTTCCCCCACGGGACGGACGTGCTGCCACGGATGGGCGGCCTGGCGGATCTCCAGGGTGCCGGGCCCCGTTTCGAGGAGGTATTCCACCATGATGACGGCGTTGGTGTCTTGGGGCATGGGGGCCCCCGTGTTGACCCAGAAGGCCGTTTCTCCCACCTTCAAGGTCACGGGGGCGGCGTCGGACGCCCCGTAGGTGACCCGCGCGTCAACGGCCACGCCGTCCATGGCCGCCGCCGCGTAGTGGGGGATGGACCGGCGGGCGAAGACACCTTCCGCCGCGACGCGTCCTTCCGCCTCGGCGGCCGGAACCACCTCTGGATCGGGGGTATTCAGGGATTCGATAGAGGCCAGTACCCGCTCCCGCGCTTCCGGGAGCGGTGTCAGACGTAGATAGACGGATCGTTTCATGGGAGTCTTAGTATAGCGACTTCTTCGCCCTTGTAAACCCCCTCGGAATTCAGGGGGATCCGGATGAGGGCGTTGGCGGCGGCCAGCGAGGAGATGACGCCGGATTTGCTGAAGATGGGAAAGGCGGTGGCCGCTCTCCCGACCCCTGTCACCTTCGCCCGGATGAAATCCTCACGACCCTGCGCGGAAGGGATGTTTCCGTCAACGACGGCCGTGTCCCAGGCGAGAGCGTAGTTCTCGCGGCCCCCGAGGAGGGTCTGGATGGCGCGTGTGACGAACAGAAGGGCGATGACCCAGGTGGAAACGGGGTGGCCGGGCAGCCCGAAAATCATTTTTCCCCCGATCCTGGCGATGATGGTCGGTTTCCCCGGGCTTACCGCGATTCCGTGAGCGAGAAGCTCGAAACCGCCGAATTCTTCGAGAACCTTCAGGGTCAGGTCCCGGGTCCCCACGGAGCTTCCCCCCGACAGGAGAAGGAGGTCGCACGACGCGAGGCCCCTCTCACAGGCGTCTTTCAGGGTGGCTTCGTCGTCGGGCGTAAGACCGATGAACCGGGCCTCGCCGCCGCTTCGCGCGATGAGTCCCTGGAGAGTGAAACGGTTGATGTCCCGGATCTGTCCCGGACCGGGGACCCGCTCGGGAGAGACCACTTCGTTGCCCGAGGAGATGATGCCCACGACAGGTTTCCGCGTCACGGAAACCCGGGTGATGCCCAGGGCGGCCAGGAGCCCCAATTCCTGCGGCCGGATCTTGCGCCCCCTTTCGAGGACGGGACGGCCCTTTTCGATGTCTTCTCCCGCACGGACGACGTTCTCGAACGGGGAGACCGGGCGGTAGATCTCCACGAAAGCGGGATCGGGGGACTCGGTGTGCTCCACCATGACCACGGCGTCGGCCCCTTCGGGAAGAGCGCCTCCCGTGGGAATAGCCATGGCTTTTCCCCTTTTCAGCGATGCCTCCGGAAGGGTTCCGATGGAGATTACCCCCGCCACCTCGAGTGTCACGGGAAATCCCTCCGATGCGCCGAAGGTATCCTGGCTTTTCACGGCGAATCCGTCCACTGTGGAACGGGCGAAGGGAGGCAGGGATTCCGGCGCGGTCAGGGACTCGGCGGAGATCCTGTCGAGGGCGTTCGACAGGGAAACCGTCTCTTTTCCGAGAGGGGCTAGATGGATCTGGATGGTTTTTTCCGCCGCCTCCCTGGATATGACGTGAAAAAAGTTTTCGAATTGACTTGTCATTTTAAATTGTTTCTATCCATTAGGAATTTTCGCTTGAACCGTCGATGTCCAGGATCTTCATGGCGCTTATATAGCTTCGTGTTTCATAGCGCGTGATTTTTGAGAGGCGATTGATGATTTTGCTCATTTTTTCCACGTTTTCGAGGATGTTCTTGATGACTTCGTCCGGAACGGAACGGTGTTTCCGGTGCTGCCTGGAAACAAGCTCCAATCCCATGGTGATGGCCGTGAGGGGTTGATTAAGCTCGTGCGCGGTGGCTCCCGCCAGTTCCATGACCGCCTTTAATTTTTGTTGTTCCGTTTCGATGCGTTTTTGTTCCTTGAACATTGTGATGTCGTTGATGACCTGGACGGATGCCGGCGGCTGTCCTTCCATTTCAAGGATTGATGAAGAAATCAAATAGGTTTTTCCGTCGTTGGAAGTGTATTCTTTTGTCTGTGGCTGTCCCGTCTTTCCCATGGGCAGCCAGCAATCCTCACAGACCCTGGACCTTGGTTTATTCGCATGAAAATGTGTTTCATAACATTTTTTCCCGAGCCCTTCTCCCAACATTTCCTTGAGTTTTTTGTTTTCGAACGTAACGGTCAAATCATGACCCACGACACGGATACCATCGGGGATGGTGTTGAAAATGAGATCGAAGTAACGCCGCGCATTTATCAATTCTTTCTGAATGGCCTTGCGTTTCCTGATGTCACGGAGAAACCCAATGGTCATTTTAACTTTTCCGTCTTCCTCGACAAGGGCGCCGGAGAAACTCACGGGAATTTCGTTGCCATCGCGATCATGGACACAAGTTTCGTAATCCATGATAATACCGGGCGGGCCGTATTGATGACTCTTGAGAATCCGCATAATCTTTCTAGCCAGTCCCGGAGGGTAATAATCGAGGATGTTTTCATCCCCGGACAGGAAGTCATCCGCGGAGATTCCGACAAGTTTCTCGATGCTTTTATTGATCATGAGGGGCCTTCCCCTCCCGTCTATTGCGACAATGGCATCGGGAGAGTTGTTGAAAAGAATCTCAAGTATCTTTGTGATACGTTCATTCTCCTCGATAAGTTTTTTATTTTCTTCCAAAGTTTGAAGATAATCGAGGCTGATTTCGTAGAGCTTTTCGTTGCTTTCCCTGAGGATGTTGAGGTAACTCTTCCTTGGCTTGACGGGCAGCTTGAAAAGGCTGCTTTCCTCGGAAAGATGTTGATCGAATTCCAGCAGAATCCGGTCGCATTCGTGGGGCGAAATGCTCAAACGTTCATCCACGAATGTCAAGAATTCTTTACTTTCCTCGTTTTCTTCAACCCCGTCGAAGATGTGATTGAGCCGAATCGACCCTTGAATGATGTGGATCAGTTTTCGGGTGTTGGGTTCCAGAGAGCTGCGGAGAAAATCCTCGTGGTGAAACCTTAAGGAATCAACGATATGACTGGGGAGATACCACCTGGCCGTGATGAGGCTGCCGAATTCGGCGTGCGAGAATCCGAAACTTTCTTTCTCTCGGGATTCCAGATTGGGATCGAAGGGATTTTTCAGGTGTTGTTCGATCAAATTGAAGTGCGATTCTTCGTCAAGTTGGGTCAGGATGAAGAAGTACCCGATGTGACAGAGAAGGCCCGTCAGAAATGCCTCGTCCGGCCGGGGATATCCGGAAGATTCCGCGATGAGACTGGCGCCGATGCCGCACGCGAAAGAGTTGTCTTGAAGCTGCCTGAAAATGGGGGTCATCATCTGTTTCTTCTGTCTGTTCATGGCGATAAGAACGGACAGGCTTAGAACAAGGCTCCGGATAGGGGCGATGCCCAGGAGATTCACGGCCCTTTCGATGGAGGCAATGCGTCCGGACAGGCCGAAGAGCGGCGAGTTCGCGAGATGGATTACGCGGGAGGCAATGTCGGGATACCGCGTGATGAGACGAACGAGTTTTTTCTGCGCGAGACTGTCGTCCAGGGCAATTTGCATGGCCTGGATGCCGATTTCGGGCAGCGTTGGGGTGTCTTTCTCTTTATCGAGGAGGGATTGAAGTTTTTCCTTGAGGGGATTCATGGAGATTCCTTGATGGGTTGTAAACAACCTTCGATCTTCAGGAGGGCTTTTTTGATTTCAAGGCCCGAGGAGAAACCTCCAAGGCTTCCATCTTTCCGTATGACCCTGTGGCAGGGAACGAGAATGGGAAGGGGGTTGCTCCCGACGGCGTTGCCAACGGCGCGCATGGCCCGAGGATGTCCAATCTCTTTCGCCACCCACTGGTAACTAACACACCTCCCGTAAGGGATGGTTTTAAGCGCGTTCCATACCTTTCGTTGAAAAGGTGAACCGAACAGGAATTCAGTAGGGAGATCAAAGGATTTCAACTCCCCCCGGAGGTATCTCCGCAAAGATTCAAAAACAGATGAAAGCAATGTGCTCTTTCCTTTCGTGACCCGTGTCGTTCGGGGACATTTACTCGTAAACGCGGCGATTTCTCCTTCCTCCTTCTTCCCGAGAAATATCGCGCAAACCCTTCTTTCAGACACAACCACCCTTACTTCCCCGATGTGGGGAAGGTCCTCTTCGTTCCATAACAGTCTTGTCGGATGGTTATGAATAAACTAAACTTCCTTCTCTTTTTTTATTCATGTATAACAGGACGTTCAAAACTGCAAGACGTTTAGGGTAATGCCGGGAAAAAATGACAAGCGAGGTCTTGTTTTTCTGCCCTTCCTGTTTTGATTTTACCTCGCAAAGGTGGTAGAAAAAGGCAATGTTCCAAAACGGGAAACGGCCGGGACCATGATTCGTCGAAGAAACATTCTCTTTTCTTTCGACCAGTCCGTCGAGTCCCGCCGCCTCTACAATTACCTGAAAACGCGCGGCTTTTCTCCGGTTCTCGTGGAGGGCGGAACCGCCGACATTATCTACCGGACGAGCCTGAAGCACCCCGACCTGGTGATTCTTTACGATTCCCCTCCCGATATCGATGTCCAGGAAATCTGCAAAATTCTGAAGGGGCAGATAGAGACCCAAAGCATCCTCATTCTCGTCCTGGACGGGAAGGACGTCAAAGCGGAAAGGCTGGAGGCCTTCGGACTCGCCGCCGACGCCTACGTGTCCCGGTTTCTTCCCGTAGAGGAGTTGTACGCCAAGATCTACTCCCTCCTCAGCATCCGGCAGCTCCAGATCCAGCTCCTGGAGAGCGAAAAATTCGCTGCCTTGGGGCGGCTGGCCGACCGCATCGCCCACGAGTTCCGCAATCCCTTGACGGTGATCGGCGGGTTCGCCCACCGGATCAAAAAGAAACATCCGAACGACCCGCTCTGCCAGGAATACGTGGATCGAATCATCCGTGAGGTCAATCGGCTGGAGCGTATCATCGACCAGGTGACGGAGTTCGAGATTCCAGCCAGGGGGGAATACGAATACGTGGATCTCGTCAAGCTGCTCAGGGAGGTAGCGACGGAATTCGTGGCCTGCCTCCGGAAGGCCCCGGGCAAGGATGTCGTGTTTGAAGTCTCCGAAAACGACCAGATCCCTTTGATCCGGGCCAGTATCCAGGGTCTGAAAAACGTTTTCAAGAACCTCTTCGAAAATGCGGTGGACGCCATCCCGGAAGGTCGCAAAGGACGGATCCAGATATTGACGGGACTGGACGCGGAGGAAGGGATCCTCTGGATAAAGGTGAAGGACAACGGGATCGGGATACCCCCCGAGGAGTTGGACAAGGTGATGGACCCCTTCTACACCACCAAGCCCTATCGGATCGGGCTTGGCCTGGCCCTGGTTTACCGGCATATCCGGGACATGCAGGGACGCGTCGAGATCGATAGCGAGGAGGGAAAGGGAACCACCGTCACCCTGACCCTGCCGCTCATCCTGAAGGCGCCTTTGCCTTCCTATCCCAAGCGGTAGCCCCGGTGGAACGCCCTCAGAGCCGGACGGGAACGCCCCGCTTGGCGAGGTAACGCTTGGCTTCCCGGATGGAATGGGTTCGGAAGTGAAAGATGGAGGCGGCCAGGAGCGCGTCGGCCCCTCCCTGGACGATGCCCTCGTAAAGGTGCGGCAACGCGCCCACTCCTCCCGACGCGATGACGGGGATGGGAACGGCGTCGGCCACTTGGCGGGTCAGGGCGATGTCGTAGCCCTTCTTGGTTCCGTCCCGGTCCATGCTGGTGAGGAGGATCTCGCCCGCCCCCAGTTCGGCCATCTTCCGGCACCAGCCGATGGCCTCGATCCCCGTGGGCTTTCGTCCCCCGTGAGTGAAGATCTCGTAGTGATCCCCCCGCCACTTGGCGTCCACCGCCACCACGATGCATTGGCTTCCGAATTTTCTCGCCGCCTCGGCGACCAGCTCGGGGCGCGCCACCGCGGCGGTATTGATGGAGACCTTGTCGGCGCCCGCCAGGAGGAGTTTCCGGATGTCATCGATGGTTCGGACGCCGCCGCCCACCGTCAAGGGCATGAAGACGGCCTCGGCGGTCCGGCTCACCACATTGTAGAATATGTCCCGTTCCTCGTGAGAGGCGGTGATATCCAGGTAGGTGAGTTCGTCGGCCCCCTCGGCGTCGTAGAAGCGGGCATGCTGAACAGGGTCTCCCGCCTCCACCAGGTTGACGAAGTTGACACCCTTGACCACCTGCCCGTCCTTCACGTCGAGGCAGGGGATGATGCGTTTCGCTAACACGCGTCTCTCTCCAGACAGGCCGCGGCCTGGGCCAGGCTGAGGGTCCCCTCGTAGAGGGCCCGTCCCACGATGACGCCGAAAAAATCCCTGCCCACATCCGAGGCAAGGGCCTTGAGGGCCTTCAGGTCACGCAGATTTCCCACCCCTCCCGAGGCAATGACGGGGTGCCGGCTCATTTCCAGGACGACCCGGAGAGCGCGGGTGTTGGCTCCCTGCTGGGTTCCGTCCCGGCTGATGTCCGTGTGAATAAGGGCCGAGAGGGGAAGGGAGTTAAGGCGTTGGATCCAGGGTGCCATCTTTTCGGGGATGGTCGATTGCCACCCCTTGACCGCGATGGTGTCGTCCCGAGTGTCCATGCCGACGGCGACCTGGCCGGGGAAACGCGCCGCCGCTTCCGCGAGCAGGTCGGGTTTCAGGAAGGCCACGGTGCCCATGATGACCGTCTGGATCCCCGCTGCCAGGAAGGCCGCGACGTGGTCGAGGGTGCGGATTCCCCCGCCCACCTCCACGGGGATATCCACCGCCCGGGCGATTTCACGGATAACGGTATCGTGAACGGGGCGCCCCTGCACGGCTCCGTCCAGGTCGACGAGGTGAAGCCTTTCGGCCCCCTCTCGCTCCCACTTCCGGGCCATGGCCACGGGGTCGTCCCCGTAGACTGTCTCTTCGTTCATTTTCCCCTGAAAGAGCCGGACGCACCGGCCCCCTTTCAGGTCAATGGCGGGGATGGGGATCATTGAAAGTCCGGCATGTTGTCCAGGAGGGTGTTCATCCCGTCGTAGGCCAGCCGGCGGGCCGTGACCCACTTGCCGCTCCGCTTGATGAACTTCCCGATGTTGGTGATATCCTCGCTGAGCGGTTTCTGCGCCTCGTAGTACCTGTCCTTCCAGAGGATGCGCCCCGTCTCCCCGTCGATGAGGTGGAGGCTGAAGGAGACGGCCGCCGGTTTTTCCACGCCGATGGAGCTTCCCTCCCGGGACCTGTATTCGAAGACGGCCCCCGCCATGACCAATTTCGCCTTGAACTTCTTGGCCAGTTTCTTCGCCGCGTCGATGGGATAGGCCGCCGCCTTTTTCTCGCCGATTCCCAGGAGCGCCTCGTCGACTTCACCCATGGGGACAATGACGAATCCGCGCCGGGACAGGCCCGTAACCAGCATGTCGGTCAAGACGCCCGTGGCATCCGGCGCGATGGGGCCCGCCGGGTTGTTCCCGCCGCAGATGGGGCAGGCCGCGATAGACCCCTTGGCGGATACGGCCTGGAAGGGGATGACCACGAGCTTGTTGGAATAGACGCTGGAGGAAAGCGTCATGGGTTTTTTCGATTCGTTCGCGCATCCTCCCATGAAACCGACGGGAAGAAGCAGGACCAGGACGACACAGATTGCCTTCCATCGCTTCATGATTCTACCCCCTTTTTGTTAAACCGTTTTTATTAAGAATAACATAATGCGGCGTCTTTTAAAAACTGCGCGATGCCCCGGTCTGTGAGGGGATGGGAAAGCATCTGATCGATGACCTTCGGGGGAATAGTAATCACGTCCACCCCTGCGCGCGCCGCCTCCACCACGTGGATGGGGTGCCGCACGCTGGCCGCCATCACCTCGCAGTCCCACTCGGGATACTGGCCGAGAACCGCGGTGATGTCGTAGAGAAGGGACGTCCCCTCGCTGGCGATATCGTCAAGACGGCCCACGAAGGGGCAGAGATAGCGCGCCCCCGCCTTAGCCGCCAGAATGGCCTGGGGCACGGAAAAGATGAGGGTTACCGTGGTGGGAATGCCTTCCTCGGAGAGGCGCCACACCGCCCGGAGTCCCTCCCGGTTCATGGGTATCTTGATGACAATCTGTTCCCCCCACTTCCGGATCTCCCTGGCCTCGTCGAGGATTCCATCGGCCGTGGCCGCGGTGACCTCCGCGTTGACGGGGCCGTCCACGATGGCACAGATGTCCCTGATGACCTCACCGAACTTGCGGCCGGTCCGGGCGATGAGGGTGGGATTGGTAGTGATGCCGTCCACCAGGCCCATTTCCTTGAATTCCTTTATGACGTCGGTATCCGCGGTGTCCAGGAATATTTTCACGATTTAATCTCCTCCTCCCACTTGTTTAACATTTTTTCAATGACTTTCGCGTAGTCTCCCCGGTTCTTGAGGAACCAGTTGGCAATCTCGCGGATCGCGCCGTCCCCGGCCCGTTTCTCCGTGACGTAGGCGGCGTAGCGCTTGACCTCGTCGTCGCCGTCCTTCACGGTGACGGGGATGGCGACCCGTTTCATGATGGGGATGTCCTGGATGTCGTCGCCCACGTAGAGGACCTCGTGATCCTCGAATCCGTAACGTTCTTTCAGGTAGGCGTAGCCTTTCAGCTTGTTGTGGCTGCCCTGATAGACGATGTCCATTTCCAGCTCCTTGCTACGGAGGGTCACTGCCTCGGAGGTCCGTCCCGTCAGGATACCCACGCGCAGCCCCGCGGTCCTGAGGAGGGTGATTCCCATGCCGTCATGCACGTGGAAGCGCTTGAACTCCATCTCCTGGCTTCCCAGGTAGATGCCGCCACCCGTGAGGACCCCGTCCACGTCCATCAGGAGGACGTGAACCTTATCGAAAGGCAGGGCCGATTCAGTCATCTTGACCCTCCCAGGAACGAACCAGGTCGGCGAGGGCCTTGGCCCGCTTCAACAGGGGTTTCAGACGATCCAGGGGGATCATGCTGGAGGCGTCGCAAAGGGCCTCCTCCACACAGGGATGGGTCTCCAGGAAGAGGGCGTCGCATCCCGCGGCGACACCGGCATGGACCAGCGTGGGGACAAATCCCGGCTGTCCCCCCTGGGGATCCTTGCTCGGGACCCCGTAGATGCGGACGATGTGCGTGGCATCGAAGACCACGGGGTATCCGAGGGACTGCATGATGGGGATGGCCCGCATGTCGGCGACCAGTTGGTAGTAGCCGAAACAGGCGCCCCGTTCCGTCAGGAGAATACGGTCGTTTCCCGTGAACTCGAGCTTGTTGATGGGACTTTTCATGCCGTCCGGCGCGAGGAACTGGCCCTTCTTCACGTTGATGGGTTTTCCCGTTTTCCCCGCGGCAATCAGAAGGCTCGTCTGCTGACAGAGAAAAGCGGGAATCTGGATGACATCGAGGACCTCCGCCGCGGCGGGGATGTCCGTCTCCCGGTGGACATCGGACAGAACGGGAATCCCGAAGGCCGTCTTCACCTTTTCGAGAATGCGCAGTCCCTCCTGAAGGCCAGGACCCCGGTAGTTCCCCGCCGCGCTCCGGTTGTCCTTCTCGAAGGACGACTTGTAGATGAGGGGGATTTTTAGTTCCTCGCAGATCTCTTTCAATGCCTCCGCCGTCCTCAGGGCAATCTCCTCCGTCTCGATGACGCAGGGGCCGGAGATGAGAACAAGGGGATGCCCCTTCCCGAGGGGAATCGCGCCGACATGGACCGTTTTCACGAGGCAAAGACCTCCTTTCCCACCCATCGGCCGAAGTTCCTGAGCAGGATCAGGCCGAGCTTCTGGCTCTTTTCCGGGTGGAACTGCACGGCGAACAGGTTATCACGATGGACGGCGGAGGCAAAGGTAATTCCGTACTCTGTCCAACCCGCCGCATGCGTTTCCTTTTCGGGAATCCCGTAGTAAGAATGGACGAAATAAAAGAAACTCTTGTCCGGGATGTCGTCCCAGAGCGGGATGGGGAGAGAGACCTGGGCGACCTGGTTCCAGCCCATGTGGGGAATTTTGAGCCGGTTCCCCTTCGGGTCCGCGAGCGTTTCGGGGAACCGGGTCACATGCCCGGGGACAATGTCCAGCCCCGCGTGCCGGCCGTGTTCCTCACTCTCCGTGTAGAGGATCTGGAGGCCGACGCAGATGCCCAGGTAGGGTTTCCCCGCCCGGATGAATCGTTGAATGGCGGGCAACAGGTTGAGGGTCCGCAGGGTGGCCATGCAGTCGTCGAAGGCCCCCTGTCCCGGCACGACAAGGGCGGCTGCCTCCCGGATGACGCGAGGCGACTGGGTCACGCGGACCCGGAGATCCACCGCCTCCAGGGCCTTGGCCACGCTCCGGAGGTTTCCGCGACCGTAATCCACCACCGCGATGAATGCGGCCATCAAAGAACCCCCTTGGACGAGGGGAGGGCTTTGGCGTCTCCAGCCATTGCGACGGCCTGCCGAAGCGCCCGCGCGAACCCCTTGAAGATGGCCTCCGCGATATGGTGCCCGTTCTTCCCGCAAAGCTTGTGGATGTGCAGGGTGATGCCGCCGTTGAAGGCGACGGCGCGGAAGAACTCCTCAATGAGTTCCATGTCGAATGTCCCCGTCTTCTGGGCGGAAAAGGTTACCTCATAGCAGAGGAAAGGACGGTTGGAGAGGTCCAGATAGACGCCCGCCAGGGCCTCGTCCATGGGAAGCGTGGCTCCCCCGTAACGGGCGATGCCCCGCCGGTTCCCCAGGACCTTGGAGACGGCCTGTCCCAGGACGATACCCACATCCTCCACCGTGTGATGGGCGTCCACCTCCAGGTCGCCCCGGGCGGTGAGATTTAAGTCGAATCCCCCGTGGACGGCAAACAGGGTCAACATATGGTCCAGGAAGGGGATCCCCGTTTCGATGCGGTGCTCCCCCTTTCCGTCCAGGTTCAGGGTCAGGGTAATGTCCGTCTCCTTCGTGGTCCGTTTCAGCGATACGGTCCGTTCCATGGTGGTTCCCCGATGTGTGTTGCTAAGATTTGACGCGCTCTATCTTCGCGCCGACGGCGCGGAGTTTCTCATCCATCCGTTCGTATCCCCGGTCCAGGTGATAAATACGGGAAATCTCCGTGGTTCCGTGGGCGGCGAGGCCCGCCAACACCAGGGAGGCGCTGGCACGCAGGTCGGTCGCCATAACCGGCGCGCCGCTCAGGCTCTCCTTGCCCCGGATGATGGCGCTGTGCCCCTCCACTTGGATGTCCGCCCCCATCCGTTTCAGCTCGCTCACGTGCATGAACCGGTTCTCGAAGACACTCTCCGAGATGACGCTCAGGCCGTTGGCGAAACTCATCATGGCCATGAGTTGCGCCTGAACGTCGGTGGGAAAACCCGGGTAGGGAAGGGTCTTGGCATCCACGCTTTTGATGGGTCCGATGAGAAGGCAGCGCAGCCCGCCGTTTTCCGCTTTGATCTCCATACCCGCTTCCATCAGCTTGTCGATGACGGCCTTGAGGTGTTCCGGCCTCGCTCCTTTCAACAGGAGGTTTCCCCGCGTCATCCCTGCCGCCACCATGTAGGTGGCGGCCTCCACCCGGTCGGGCATAATGGTGTATTCGGCCCCGTGGAGGGCGTTGACGCCCTCGATAATCAGGGTTTTCGTCCCCAGCCCGGAAATCCTCCCTCCCATTTGGTTGATAAAATTGCCCAGTTCAACCACCTCGGGTTCCCGGGCTGCGTTCTCGATGACGGTGACGCCTTCCGCCAGGGCCGCGGCCATCATCAGGTTCTCCGTCCCCGTAACGGTGGGAATGGGCAGGTCGATGGTGGTGCCCCGGAGCTTTCCCGCCCGGGCGTGCACGTAGCCATGCTCCAGGTCAATCTCGGCGCCAAGGGCGGCAAAGCCGTCCAGGTGCAGGTTGATGGGGCGGGTGCCGATGGCGCATCCCCCCGGCAGGGAGACCTTTGCCTCGTGGGCCCTGGCCAGAAGGGGTCCCATGACCAAAACGGAGGCGCGCATGGTCCGAACAAGGTCGTAGGGGGCCTCGATGGTGTCAAGGGCCTTCGCTTGAACCTCCGCGTCGCGGCCCCCGCGCTTCACCGTGATGTCCATGTTGGTAAGCAGTTTTTCCACCGTGTCCACGTCGCGCAGGGCGGGGACGTTGTGGAGGTGAACGGGCTCCTCGGTGAGTAGGGAGGCCATGAAGAGGGGAAGGGCGGCGTTTTTGGCGCCCCCGATCTGAATTTCGCCGATGAGGCGTTCCCCACCCTGGATAATCATCTTGTCCATCTTATTTCCTCCACGCCGAGACAACCCGGGGATGCCCGGCGAGGTCCTGGGTTACCTGGATATCCTCGAAGTCTCCCGTCTCCCGGGCGAGTTCCGTGACGGCTTCGGCCTGGTCCGGCGCAATCTCCGTGGCAAAGAGGCCGCCCTGCTTCAGGTATTCGGAGACCCGCGCCACGAGTGCCCTCACGATTTCAAGGCCCTTCTCGCCCCCGTCGAGGGCCCGTACCGGCTCAAACTTTTTGATTCCCTCGGGCAACGCGTCCAGGTCCTCCCGGGGCACGTAAGGGGGATTGGAGACAACGAGGTCGAAGAGGGGGGCGGGCCGGAAGGCGGAAAGAAGATCCCCGCGGACGAGAAAATAGGGGCCGTCAGCGGCGTAGGTTTCGCAGTTTTGTTTCGCCACGGCGAGAGCGCCCATGTCCACGTCCACGAGGAAAAACCTGCCATTTATGAAACTCGAAAGCGCCAGCGCAATGGCCCCACTGCCGCATCCCACGTCGGCGACGGCCGGGGTTCCGGCCCGCGGCGCCTCGGCCAGGCGGGCCTTGACCACCTCAACCACCGTCTCCGTTTCGGGGCGGGGGATGAGGACCCGGGGGTCCACGAACAGGGCGCGCGACCAGAACTCCTTCCGGTTACGGATGTAGGAGACGGGTTCGCCTTCGACGCGCCGCTTGATGACTGCTCGGTAGCGGCCGCGCTCTTCAAGGGAAAGGGGCTGGTCGAAGTGGGTGTAGAGGGCGATGCGTTCCACGCCCAGTACGTGGGCGAGCAAGACCTCCGCGTCCAGTCTCGGAGTGGCGATCCCATGCTGTTTAAAGTAGTCGGTCGTCCAGTTGAGGGCCTCCATGATGGTCCACAGGGGCTTACGCTCGTGCATGATCTTGGCCGTCGTAGCCCGCCTTCAGGCGTTCGGCCTCGAAGTGGGCGATGAGTGGTTCGATGAGTTGATCCAGCTCCCCTTCCAGGATGGCCTCCAGCTTGTAGAGGGTCAGGCTGATGCGGTGGTCCGTTACCCGGTTCTGGGGATAGTTGTAGGTGCGGATGCGCTCGCTCCGGTCCCCCGTGCCGACCATGCTGCGCCGCGTCTCGGAGATTTCCTTCTGCTTTTCCTGCTCCATCCGGTCGAGAAGACGGGCGCGCAGGACCTTCATGGCCTTGGCCTTGTTCTTGTGTTGGGATTTCTCGTCCTGGCAGGTCACCACGATGCCGGTGGGCTTGTGGGTGATGCGAACGGCGGAGTCGGTGGTATTCACGTGCTGTCCCCCGGGACCCGAGGAGCGGTAGACGTCGATCTCCAGATCGTTGGGATCGATCTCCAGGTCGATCTCCTCCGCTTCCGGCAGGACCGCCACCGTCACCGCGGAGGTGTGAATCCGTCCCTGCGATTCCGTCTCCGGCACGCGCTGGACCCGGTGCACACCCGACTCGTATTTGAGCTGGCTGTAGGCCCCCTTTCCCTCGATGAGGAAGATCACCTCCTTGAATCCCCCGATCCCTGTCACGTTCTGGCTCAGCATGTCGATCTTCCAGTTTTTCTTCTCGGCGAAACGGGAATACATCCGGAAGAGTTCCGCGGCGAAGAGGGCCGCCTCCTCGCCTCCCGTCCCCGCGCGGATCTCCATCACGATGTTCTTCTCGTCGTTGGGGTCCCTGGGAAGTAGGGCGAGATGGATTTCCTGCAAAACCCTTTCCAGCTCTTCCTGGACCGTCTTTATTTCTTCGTGGGCCAGTTCCTTGACCTCGTCGTCGGGGTCATTGAGAAGCTCTCGGTTCTCCTTGAGCTGGGTATCCAGTGATTTCTTCTTCTGGTAGAGGGAGACGATGTTGGACAGCTCCGCGTGTTCCTTCGCGTAGCGGGTATACTGGTTCCGGTCGTTGATGATCTCGGGGCTGCTCAGGGCGAGGGACAGCTCGTCGTAGCGCTTCTGAATCTCTTCCAGTTTGTGGTCAAGGTCGAATTTCGGCATGTTTCGTCTTCGGGCGGCTAAAAATTCTTGAAGAAACGGCGGACCGCGCGGATCTTCCCGCAGCTCATGGCCCCCTCGGGACAGGGACCCGTCAGGCAGGCGGGCCCGGCGTCTTCGAAGAGGACGGGGGAAACCTCCCTCACTTTCTTGAGCATCTCGATGGCCATGGCACGGATCTCCCACTGAGCGCGGTTGCAGCAGCGAAGGCGGAAGAAGTAGCGAAGTTCTCTAGCGTTCATGGTCAGCAGCAGTTTCGTCTCCGCCGCGTTGGGAAGCACGAACCGGGCGTCTTCCTGAGAGGCCTCTCCCTTGTTTCCCAGGAGCCGGTTCCACTCGTCGTACCACCCCTGAATCTCGCGCATCTGGGCTTCGAACCGCTTCACGTAAGGGGCGCCGAGGGCCCTGATCCGCGGGGGAACGACGTAGTTGAATACCCCGTCCGGGTTCCTGCTCGAATCCTTGGCCACGTAGCGCTGGCTCTGGACGGAAAAACTCGCGATCCGGTGGCGGGTCAACTGCGCCAGCAGGCTCCGGGAGATCCCCTCGATCCCGAAGGTGAAATTCGCGTGCTCGATGGGGGAAAAGTGGCCAAAGGCCATCAGCTTCTTCAAGAAGACCTTTTCTTCACCTGGTTTGAAGGATCGGGCCAGAGAGACGATGTCGCTATCGGTGTAACAGAGCCGCGCCGCCAGCGCGATAGTTGCCTCTGGGTCAGGCGTCCATTTCAGGAGTTCAACGTGAAGGCGGGTTTCTCCCATCTTTTCATTGGGCGGGGGCGGCGGCCTTCTTCTTCGTCGGCATCTTGATGGAGCCGTATTTTCTTCTGAACTTCTCTATCTTACCGGCCGAATCGACGATCTTTTGTTTCCCGGTAAAGAACGGGTGGCACTGCGAACAGATTTCTATATGGATCTCTTTCTTCGTGGAAAGAGTTTTGAACTCGGCGCCGCAACTGCATTTCACCGTCACCTCGTGAAGCTCCGGATGAATTCCCTTTTTCATTGATTAGTTTCCTCCTTCAATCCGCATGATTCTGAATATACATATATACCAGCATTAAAATTAAAAATCAACTTTTGAATGTCGAGAGACGTTTTCTTTTTCCGTGGTTACTATTTTTTCGAAAGGCTATTTGTTAAGTTATGCGGAGAAGCGAATCATAACACATTTGTGAGAATCATGGGGGTTGCTGAGGATTAAACGTAACCCCTCTGTGGATACCCTTGCGGAAAGCAACATTTGCACCGGAAAGGGGGAATGCTGCTGGAAAAATTTTTGATCTCAAAATCAATAAGGACGCAGAACACACGAAGCCGATTGCGGACCTAAAGTTTTCGAATCTTCTTGACTTAAAGAAAATCTATGTGCTAAATCATTGTATGCTATAATTAAAAAAATCTCATTGAAAGGAGGTGAAATCCCAACAAATTTGTTCAAATACACCAGCAGGAAATAGGAGGCTCAGGATAATCCTTGTGGATCCTTTAGCCCGTCTTCGCGTCATCGACCCTGTTCTCGTTTTGGGAGTTTAGAGACGGTGTTATGTTGCGTCATAAAATTCATCGGATTGAGAAACCCCGGAATATGCGATAACTTTGGACGAGTTTCTCACTGGAGGACACGAGGTCAAACTTTCCGTGAAGGCGGAAAAACTTTTAAAGGAGGAAAAGAACTATGAAACGTTTGGCTGTTTTTATGCTTATCGTTGCTTTTGCCCTTGTCAGCGTTGTTGTCGTGGCACCGACAGCCCATGCGAAGAAAATTGTTGTAAAGTTTGGTCACGTGGCTCCCCCATTTCATGGTCAGCATCAAGGTTGCCTCGCCTTCGCAAAATACGTTGAGAAGAAAACAAACGGTAAAATTGATATCAAGGTTTTCCCGATGGGCCAGTTGGGCGGCGAGCGTTCCATGGCGGAGCAGGTTCAGTCCGGAACCTTGCAAATGGCGGCTATTACCACGGCCGTTCTTTCTAACTTCGTCCCGCAGGCGGCGCTGATCGATCTGCCGTTCATCTTTCCTGACAGGAAAACCGCCTACAAGGTTTTGGACGATAAGGAATTTCAGAAGAAGTTTTTCTCATATTTCCCCCCCAAAGGATTCGTCGCCATCGGGTGGACGGAAAATGAGTTCAGAGATATGACAAATTCCAAACGAGCCATCCATAAACCATCTGATCTGAAAGGTCTGAAGATCCGCGTTATGGAAAGCCCCGTCTATCTCGATACCTTCAAGCAACTCGGCGTGCAACCGGTTCCCATGCCTTTCCCCGAGGTCTACAATGCCTTGCAGCAAGGGGTCATCGACGGACAGGACAACCCGTTACTGACGTCGGTTCTCATGAAGTTTACGGAAGTCAACAAATATGTCACCATGACCCATCACATCCTTACGGAGTGCGTTATCATCGTCAATCCCGATTTCTGGGACACGTTGAGTGCCAAGGAAAAGAAGATATTCAGGGAAGCGGCGGACCTCTGCATCAAGGTCAATCGGGAGGTCAACGCGAAACTTTACAAAAACAAGATTTGGAAGGTAGTCAAGGCCAAACATATTAAGGTCGTCAAACTTACGCCCCAAGAGCGAGAGGCCTTCAAAAAGGCCATGACCCCGGTCTACGCGAAATACAAGAAGATTGTGGGTCCCGATCTTTTCAACCTGTTTGAAAAGAAGATTAAGTATTACAGTTCCCACTAAATCGAAGCGCGCGCGGCGGAGACAAATTAATGCCTCCGCCGTGTTTTATTTTCCGAATTCTGAATAGATGAAGAGAATAATCAACTGGCTTGAACATCTCGAAGAGTGGATCCTCGCTTACACGCTTCTTATGATTGTGCTTCTCTCTTTCGTGCAGGTGGTTCTTCGATACGCCTTTCATTATAACTTCACCTGGTTTGAGGAATTTGCAAGATATATTTGTATCTTTATGACCTTCCTGGGGGCGAGCATCGCAGTCAAGACGGGGGCGCACTTTTCCATGGACGCCGTCGTTCAGGCGATTCCCGGAAGAACCGCCCATTTTGTCAAGGCATTCGTCAACTTCTGTTGTGGACTCTTTTTTGTCGTTGTCATCTATTTTGGCATCCGTCATTGTTTGAAGCTGCATCGTTACGGTGTCAAAACCGCGGCCATGCGGATACCCATGTATGTCCCCTATCTCTCCATTCCCGTTTTCTCCCTGACCATGGGGCTGCGTTTCTTTGGCAAATCAATTTTCCACTTGAAAGCGTTCGCGCGCAACGAACCGTTCCAACAATAGAGAGAGAACCTTGGTTCCAACTATCCTCATCTCCTTCGCCATCATGCTCCTCTTGAGCTTTCCTATCTCCATTCTCCTGGGCATTGTTACCACCATCGCCATTCACTTTCATACCATTACGCCCTTAACAATCCTTCCACAGCAGCTCTTTAACGCCCTGGACAATTTCATCCTCCTGGCCATTCCCTTTTTTATTCTGGCCGGAGGAATCATGACGGAGGGAGAAATTGCGCAGCGCCTTATTGATGTGATGAATGTTTTCGTTGGCAGGTTTTCGGGCGGGCTCGCCCTCGCCACGGTAGTGGCCTGCATGTTCTTCGCCGCCCTTTCCGGAAGCAGCCCCGCCACGGTGGTAGCCATCGGGACCATTATGATCCCGGCCTTAAAAAAATACGGTTACGATGAGGATTTTGCTACAGGGCTTGTCACGTCGGCGGGGTCACTGGGGATTGTTATCCCCCCCAGCATTCCCATGATCCTCTATTGCCTGGTGATGAACGTCTCCGTGGCCAAACTCTTCATGGCGGGAATCGGCCCCGGTATCCTGATCGGGGCTGTCTTCGCGGGCTACACCATTTTTCAGGCAAAACAACACGGTTGGAGCAGCCACAAGAAATATAGCGTTTCCGAGACATTCACGGTACTCAAAAAAGGGATATGGGGCCTCATGCTTCCGATTATCGTCTTGGGTGGCATCTACACGGGTATCTTTACACCCACGGAGGCGGCCGCCGTTTCCGTCGTCTACGCCCTTTTCGTGGAATTTTTTATTTATAAGGAACTGACCTTAAAGAAATTAACAAAGATACTGAAAGATTCAGCGGTCCTCTCGGGCGCGCTCCTTTTCATCCTGTCTTGCGCCATGACCTTCGTTTGGCTGCTGACCTCAGAGCAGATTCCGCAGCAGGTGGCTGATGCCGTTATCAATTATGTGCATAATTGGTGGACTTTTCTCATCGCTGTTAACATCCTTTTCCTCATTATGGGAACCTTCATGGATGATGTCTCTGCCATGCTTATCCTTTCTCCAATCTTTCTGGAGACCCTCAAACGGTTTCACATCGACCTCATTCATTACGGGGTTGTCATGGTGCTGGTTATTGAATTCGGCTTTCTCACCCCACCCTTCGGGCTGAACCTTTTTGTCACCATGGGTATCACGAAATGGCCCTTGACCCGCGTGGCGCGTTCTGTGGCCCCCTTCATTTTGTTGTTGCTTTTCTGCGTTGCTTTAGTCACCTTTATTCCGCAGATCTCGCTGTTTCTCCCCAGGTTTTTTTATAAATAAGGAAAGACAAGAAGTAAGCCGGCAAAGAGCGATGACTCGGAGCCGTTTGGAATCGCTCCCGCCGTGTGCGCAAGCCTTAAAATTTGTAATTTCTCCCGAAACGTTCAGAAGAAATGGAGTTACCCTTATGGATGTTTTACTGTAAAACTACCCCATAAAAAACCCGTACCCCAATCCCGCCAGCGTGGAGAGAACCACGATGATCGCGCAATAGGCGAAAGTTTTTTTCACGCCCATGACGCTGGCGATAACGATCATATTGGGGAGGGACAGGGCGGGACCCGCCAGCAGCAGGGACAGGGCGGGGCCCTTGCCCATGCCCGCACCCATCAGGCCCTGGAGGATAGGGATTTCCGTAAGGGTGGCAAAATACATCAGGGCCCCCGAAACGGAGGCAAAGAGATTGGCGCGAAGGGTGTTGCCGCCGACCAGGGCGGCAATATACCGTTGGGGGATCAGGGCGGAATGACCGGGGCGTCCAAGCATGAAGCCCGCGACGAGAACACCGGCACCGAGGAGGGGGAGAATCTGTTTCATGAATCCCCACGTGGACGAGACCCATTCCTCGCGTTCTTCCTTCACGAACCAGGACTTGAGCATCCACGCGAGAAGAATCAGCAGACCACTGACCACCCACCATCGCAGGCGAAAAATCGTCGCCCAAAGTCCATGAACGCCTTCGGCCGGCGGGGCGAACGCGGCAAAGATAAGGATAAGCACCAGAACACCCATGAAGAAAGCCGACTTCGCAAGGCCCCGCGTCTCATCGTCGCCATCCGGCAGAAATACCAGCCCCGCCGTCCTTTCCACCTCCTCCTTTCGAAAGATGAAGGCCATAAGTCCGCCGGTTACCACGGAAAAAAGAATCGCGCCAATCGCCCGGGCAAGCCCCAATTCCCAGCCCAAAACCCGCGCCGTCAGCACGATGGCCAACACGTTGATGGCGGGCCCGGAATAGAGAAAGGCGGTAGCCGGGCCTATGCCCCCGCCCCGCATATAGATGCCGGCGAAGAGAGGCAACACCGTGCAGGAGCAGACCGCGAGCACCGTGCCGGAAACAGCGGCCACGGAATAGGATAGCACCTTTTTCGCCTGGGCCCCGAAGTATTTCAGAACCGAGGCCTGGGAAATAAACACGGCAATGGCCCCCGCGATGAAAAAGGCCGGGACAAGGCACGTGAGGACATGGTGCCGGGCGTATTCCTGAAGCATCATAAAGGCCTCAAGGCCCGACCGGCGAACCACGGGATGTTCCCATGGAATAAAGTAACTTCCCAGGAACCCAAGGGTTATTAACGCCAGGGCTTTCCATTCGCGCTTCATCGCTCCTCCTTAAACCTCAATGGGGCGTCTATATTTATAAATGAAATATCGTAATATAAAGATAATTGCAATATCATTTCTTTCGTTGCTGATACGTCAATCCCGTCCTGATGAAAGAAATAAAAAAGAACTTGCGCGGGAATATTCTTAGCTTATCTTATCTTATCCATATAGAATTCTTATAACTTAAGAATCGTAATGGTTGCAACATTGCCCGTTTTGGGTGGACGTATTGTCAAGTATCGTTCTCTGTTCTTAAGGTTAATTTTTTCGCTTGACAAAATATAAATCTATAATAGCCTATATGTGTATGTATAAAATAGGAAGCTGTCCTCGTGGACAAAGCTTCCGGAAAGGAGGAACGCGTGAAGGAAAAAACCATCACAATTTTATTTGTTGGGCTGGCGGTCTTTGCTGTCTTCCTCGCTGCCTGCACCGGGGGGATTGTCAAGACCGCTCGAGAGGAACCCGTCAATCGTGCCACTCCCGCAGTTGCGAGTGGGGCGGCCTACGCGGGTAGCGATGCTTGCGCTGACTGTCACGAGGACACGGTCAAAGCCTTTAAAAAGACCATTCACGGCAAGGTGAAGGGGTTCGAAACAAAAGTATCGGGTGTTGTCAACGGCTGTGAGGCGTGTCATGGTCCCGCGAGCAAGCATATCGAAGACGAGGATCCGTCTGAAATTATCAGTTTCAAGGGCAGAAAACTCACGCCGATCCAAAAATCAGAGATCTGTCTCAGGTGCCACACGTCCGGGCAGACACTTGATTGGGCGGGCTCCCGGCACAGCATGTCCAACGTCGCCTGCACAGATTGTCACACCATCCATAAGGGAGAAAGCAAAGCTTCTCTGGCCAAATCAGAACCCGAGTTGTGTTATGGATGCCACAAGAAACAAAGGGGAGAAGCCAATATGCCGTCTCACCATCCCATCAAAGAAGGTAAGATGGATTGCACCAGTTGTCACAATCCCCACACGGCTAGCAACCGATGGATGCTCAAGACGGATGAAAGAATAAATGACCTGTGCTTCACTTGTCATGCGGACAAGGAAGGTCCTTTTGTTTTCGAACACGCCCCCGTCGTTGAAAATTGCACCATTTGTCACAATCCCCATGGAACCGTTGCCAACAACCTTTTGAAACAGAATGAACCCTTTGTCTGCCTTCAGTGTCATCACATGCATTTTCATTCCGGACTCTCGGGACATACGGGATATGGTATCGGTAAAGTCAATGGCATTCAGCAGGTTATGACAACCAAATGCACCCAGTGCCATAGCCAGGTTCACGGCTCGAATCTGCCGTCGAACACCCGGCCGGGCATGGGGCGCAGACTCACGAGATAGGGAGGAGGCGAAATGATGAAACGATCCTTGATTTTTCTTTTTGCCGCCGTTGTGTTTCTTCCCGCTTTACTGTACGCGGGTGGAGAAAAGACCCCCGAGAAAAAATTCATTGCGGGGATTTCAGCGGGATACCATGGATATTCCACGAACGACTACAAAGGTCGGGTCGCCGAGTACGAAACGACGGACTCCAGCCCGGATTTTAAACTTTTTGTCAAGGGAGGCACCCAGAACTTCGACCTCGACATAACCGGACGCTACAAGGACAGCAACGATAATGCCGCCGGCGGAGCTTTCGATTTCTCGAGAATTCTCAGGATTGAGGTGAAATACAATCAGTTTATCCACCGCCTGGATCATGATGAATTCTACGCCCCCTATGTCAAGAAATCGCAAACGCTTGGGAATCCCCAGTTCATGATTCCAGTTGGGATCAACAACGATCCCTCGGACCCGCAGCCGGATTCCTTCGTGTTTAAAAAATACCCGGCGTACGATTCCATCGCGGCATGGGAGACCCACGGCCCGAAGGCTTTCAGGTATACCGACTTGAATGTCGGGAAAGATTACATTTACAATATCGAGCGGTTTGGAAGCAACTTTAAAATACAGGTTCCATCTTTTCCCAACCTTATCGTCCATGGCGGATATAATTATAAAAACAAAACCGGATACCGGCAGGTCATGACCATGAGTCATTGCGCGAGCTGCCACGTGGTTTCGCAGTCCCAACGCGTGGACCAGACCACGCAGGTATGGAAAGCGGGGGGAACCCTCAAAGCGGGGATTCTGACGCTCGATTTCACCCATAAGAGTAAACGCTTCAGAAGGGATGATGCGGGGGTTTTGAATTTTTATGAAATGACGCACCATCCCCCCGCGTGGGACCCGCAGTATGGTGGAAATGCTTTTCCGCCTCCCGGGGGCGAAGAAGGTACCTTTGGTAACCGCCTGAATTATCAATACACAACCCTGCCCTTTGCTCGGGTTCCGGAAACAGACAAAGACACGGAGACCTTCAAGGCGCGAGTGGACTTGAGCAAGGAAACCCACATCACCGGCTTATATGTCTATTCCAAGGCGAGCGACAAGGACCGGACGGAAGCCTTATATAAGGACCTGGACCAAACAACCCAGAGCGCCATGGGAAGAATCACCTCGCGCCCGATAAAAAAACTGACCCTCACCGCCGGACTGAAATATTATACCGTCGATGCGGATGATATCTACGTGCGGGATGCCGGGGGGGCCCTAAATCCTTCCAACAGCCTCCTTCCTAATCCAGGAAGCTTTTGGGGGTATGATGGGTACATCAACGCCAATCCTTCCCAGAATTTTGGATACAACCGCAAATCAGCCGCGGACAGGGATGTTACCGAATTCGACACTTCAGCGAATTACAACTTCAACAACTATGTTACGGCCCGCATCGAGTATCGTTTCAAAGATATCAACCGGAAAAACGGCCTCCAGTATTGGGAGAACGAAGCGGCCCTTTCAGGGTCATATCGTGATATCACCTTGGACAACAGTGACGATCTCATCCATCCTGTTCCGGCGGATTATCATCTAAACGAGTATGGCTATGGTGATCCCACGATTCACACGATAGACGGAACCATCTATTTTTACCCAAAATCAAATTTGAGCGGCCGCTTCGGCGTTTCTTTCGAATATGACAACGACCCGTTCGAGTATCCTCACGCGAAGGGGGAGAGGCCGATGACACTGCAGTCGGCATTGTCTCCAAATTTCTGCTTTGACCCGGTTGCGGGAAAGTATCCCAACACGACCAGCCCTACATGTCATCCTCCCGGATGCGTCTGTGTCCATGGGGCCTCTTCGCTGGATATTGGAAATTCCTCCAACTACGCGGACTTTTTCGTGCCGCTAAACAGGATCCAAGAAGGAACCAATCAGCCATCCCATACATACAAGACGGAGCTTTCCCTGAACTGGTCACCTTCCGCCACCACTTCCATCTCTCCCGTTTTGAGTTATTCTTATCAAGACAACGATGACACACCCTGGAAAAGCCAGAAATTCAACGCGGGTATCAGCGCTTGGTGGGCCCCACACCCCAAGCTCAATTTCGTTTTGTCCTACAACTTCTACCACGAGAAGACGACAACTGATTACTGGTTTACCTATTTTAATGGGTGAGCGGGTTCGACATTTACGCCCCAGGTTGGGGCGGCCGAAGATAAGGTCGACTACACGATTAATTATCACTCCATTTCTCTCACGGCGAATTATCAGCCCGTTAAACGTCTCGATGTTACCGGTTCCGTCTCTTACACATATTCGAAAGCGGGTTTTGGGAACGTCGGTTTTCCGAACATGCTTCCTCAACTGACTTCTATGAATCCTGCGTCCCCTCAAAATTACGCATGGGGCGCATTCCGAAACGAATGGCCAAGCAAGTATCCGACCTTCGAGGAGATGAACGATTTCTCGGATTTAAAATATTGATTTAGGGTTGAGCGCGAACTACCGAATAAAGAACGATCTCCTGTTGAATTTTTCCGTGGACTACCGGAAATTTCAAGACAACGAATATTACATCTACGATGGAGATGGGTCCATCGCTTATTTTGGCATTGGGTTGCAGTACCTGCTGTAAACATGAAGTGTTTTCAAACATTGGGGAGAGCGGTTACATGCTCTCCCCAAAGTATTTATAAAAAAAGAACTTGACAAGATAATATGATTTTATATATTATTATATAGGGATTTATATGTTGCATAACAAAAAGTTAGGGCTCAAAACCGTTTCAAGGAGTAGAAGAAGATATCCATGGAATTAAAAGGAAACATCGTCATTGAATTGACACCGATTGAGGTAATCCGGCTTTTAGCCGCGGTGATGGACGAGGATCGGGAGGAGGCCTACCAATTCCTTAAAGATTGTCTTGAAAAGAAAATCCAGGATCGCTTGCGTTCCCATTGTGTCCCTGTTTTCGAGGTTTCTTATCATCCCGGGCAGAAAAACGGCTTTTAACAGGCAGCCCGCCAACGTCACGGGTTTTCGAAAAGGAAAGATTTTGAATGTTTGCGGAGGTTCGACAAATGAGCCATATGAAGAATATGTAAATATTAGCAACTTACGATAAAGACTTATAATGTCAAGTTTTTGTTAAAAATCATTTGGGAGGAAAAAGATGAAGATTCAGGTGCTGGGAACGGGATGTCCGAAATGCAGGAAGCTTGAGGAAAACGTAAAGAGCGCCACCCAAAGCTTTGATAGGAAACCCGTGATAGAAAAGGTTACCGATATCAAGGATATTGTCTCCTACGGGGTCATGATGACCCCCGCCCTGGCGGTGGACGGGAAGGTCGTGCTGATGGGCAAGGTTCCCTCGGCCGGGGAACTGGAAAAAATCTTAGTCAAGCTTGCGGGGACGCAAGGTTCATGAAAACGAAAGCTTGGATTACCCTGGGACTGCTTCTCTTCCTGGCCCTGTGCCTCCTGTATCTCGTTGCGGGAAAGGCCTTGAGAAGCTCGCCTACGCGACAGGAAATGGCTTCTTCATCCGACACCGTTCACGTTGCCGGAAGAAAAGCCTCTACGTCTCGAACCGGGAAAGGGGTTTCCGTGGTCGCGTATTACTTTCATGGAAACATTCGGTGTGTTACGTGCCGGAGAATTGAGGCCTTCACGAGAGAGGCCATGAAGAAATATTTCTCCGAGGCGTTAGCGGACGGCAGGCTTAAACTAAAAGTCATCAACGTGGACAATGATGAAAATAATCATTTTGTCAGGGATTATGCCCTTACGTTTCAGACGGTTATCCTATCCAGGCGAGTCAATGGAAAAGAAGTGGCCTGGAAAAACCTCAAGGATGTTTGGAAATATTCTGGGAACAGGGATAAATTCTTCCGCTATATCAAGCAGGAAACCGCCGTCATGCTCCAAAAAAAGGGCCCATAATGCCTTCCATGCCGGTCGTCTTTTCCGCCTTGTGGCTGGGAATTCTTACCTCTATCAGCCCCTGTCCCCTGGCAACGAACATTGTCGCCGTTTCTTTTATCAGCCGCGGAATGGCAAACCCCTGGAAGGTTTTTTTCTCGAGTCTCTTCTATACGTTTGGACGCTCGCTGGCTTACATGGGAATCGCCGTCGTCATTATTTCGAGTCTTTTCTCGCTGCCATCTCTCTCTCATTTTCTGGAAAAGTATATCAACGTGGCCTTGGGCCCCCTGTTGATTTTGACAGGCATGGTCCTTCTGAACTTGTTGACACTGCCGGGCCACGGCATAACTTTCCAGGATAGGATAGGAAGACGCTTCCAGACAACGGGACCCTGGGGGGCCTTGCTGTTGGGTTCTCTTTTTGCCCTCTCTTTCTGTCCGGTGTCCGCCGCCCTTTTTTTCGGGAGCCTCATCCCCGTGGCCTTCGCGCAAAAATCGGCAATCACATTGCCGGCAATTTACGGTATTGGCACGGGGTTGCCTGTTTTCGCTTTTTCCGTCTTTATCGCCATCGGAACGAAAAATATGGCCGCCGCATACAATAAAATCGGCGCATTTGAATCTTGGGCGCGACGAGTCACCGGTATCCTTTTCATAGGAGTCGGCGTTTATTATTGTTTGATCTATATCTTCGAATTTTCGTGAAAAGGTTTTCAACAAACCCGCCCTGACGTAAACCCACGCGCGGGGGGTGCCGTCCCGATATTGGCGGGAGCAGAAACAGTATTGACGGAAACTCACAACGTATTTTGAAAGGAATCGTTCATGGGTGATGAAAAAAGAGGCATGGGGTTTTTCGAACGCTACCTGAGCGCCTGGGTGACACTCTGCATCCTGGCGGGAATTCTCCTCGGGAGGTTTGTTCCAAACCTTGCCCGTGCGCTGGACGGGATGAACATCACGGTCAACGGCGCGCCCGTCGTGTCCATCCCCATCGCCGTCTGCCTCTTTTTCATGATGTATCCCATCATGGTCAAGATCGACTTCGCGGAGGTCATTCAGGCGGGAAAGAGCGGCAAGCCGGTTTTCCTGACTCTTTTCATCAACTGGGCGGTGAAACCTTTCACCATGTATGCCATCGCCACCTTCTTTCTCGGTGTCCTCTTCAAGGGGCTCATCGGTCCCGGAGCCGTGGATTACGTCAAGATGCCGTTTGGGCTGAACCTTCCCCTTGGGGCCCACCACGGGGCGGGGATCGTGGTCCTTCATGAAGGGATCAAGATGCTCCAAGTGCCGCTCTGGCGGAGTTACCTCGCCGGCTGCATCCTCCTGGGGATCGCTCCCTGCACGGCGATGGTGCTGGTCTGGAGCACCCTTGCCCGGGGCAACGACGGGCTGACCCTGGTGATGGTGGCTATCAATTCCCTGACCATGCTCTTGCTCTATGGCCTTCTCGGCGAATTTCTCCTCGGGGTCGGCCGACTCCCCGTGCCCTGGCAGGCGCTGCTTCTTTCCATCTCCATCTACGTAGCGCTTCCCCTTGTCGCGGGATACGGCTCCCGCAAGTGGATTATCGGCGCCAAGGGGGAGGCGTGGTTCAAGGAGCGGTTCATCCACATGCTCACGCCCGTCACCATCACGGCCCTGCTGATTACCCTGGTCCTCCTTTTTTCGTTCAAGGGCAAGGTAATTGCCGACAACCCGCTGACCATCCTCTGGATCGCCATTCCCCTCTTCATCCAGACCATGCTCATCTTCTGGCTGGGCTACGGCCTGGCGAAGCTGCTGAAACTTCGCTACGTGGACGCCGCCCCGGCCGCCATGATCGGCGCCTCCAATCACTTCGAG
>Ga0256833_1000339_pt1 | contig 36979 bp, 27 predicted proteins | sample 356284metaG_FD_190535 | JGI IMG/M metagenome (GOLD analysis project Ga0256833, IMG submission 190535) | Hydrothermal vent microbial communities from Mid Atlantic Ridge, Atlantic Ocean - 356-284 | ecosystem: Environmental > Aquatic > Marine > Hydrothermal vents | place: Atlantic Ocean: Mid... | reverse complement strand
ACCGGGTGCTGCTCGATGCGCCTTGCTCCGGGGAGGGTATGTTCCGCAAGGACCCCGCGGCCCGGCGGGTGTGGAGCCCCAAGCACATCCAGCGCTGCGCCCGCCTGCAACACCAGCTGCTGCAGGCCGCGGCCCGGCTGGTGCGCCCGGGCGGGTACCTGGTCTACAGCACCTGCACCTTCGCGCCCGAAGAAAACGAGGGCGTGGTGGCCCGCTTTCTGGCCCGGCACCCCGATTTTCAAGTGGAACCCGTGCCCCCGCGGCCGGGTTTCAGCCCGGGGCGGCCCGAGTGGCTGCAACCCCCAGGCCCCCCAGACCTGCGCCACGCGGTGCGCCTGTGGCCCCACAAGGCCCCGGGCGAAGGCCATTTCGTGGTGCTGCTGCGCCGCACCGCTGGCCCTGAGCCCGCCGTGCCTGCGCGCCCGCGGCGTCGCTTACCGGCCCAGGCCCGCCGCCTGTGGCGCGCGTTCGTCGACCAGGTGCTCGGCGGCCACGCGCCGGTTCCCCCCGAGGCCTTGGGGCTGTTTGGCAACCGCCTGTACGCGGTGCCCGACGCCGCGCTCGACTGGCAGGGCCTCAAGGTGACCCGCTTCGGCTGGTGGCTGGGCACGGTCAAACCCGGCCGCTTCGAGCCGGCCCACGCGCTGGCCCTGGCCCTGCGCCCCGACCAGGTGCCGCCTCAACGCCGTTGGGACCTGACCGCCGACGACGAACGGGCCCGGGCCTTCTTGCACGGCCACCCCCTGCCCAGCCCCGGCCCCGACGGATGGACCCTGGTCACGGTGGACGGGTTCCCCATAGGGTGGGGCAAACGGGTGGCCGGGGTGCTCAAAAGCCACGCCCCCCGCTGGCTGCGCCGCATTTGACGCGGCGCGCGGCAGGGTGTTCTGCTGAGGTGCAGGCATGACGACTTCGTCGGACCTTTCCCCCACCACGACGGGATGGCGCCGCGGCTGCGGCGGCGTGCTGGCCCTGAGCGTGCTGGGCCTGCTGATGGCCCTGATGGGCTGGTGGGCCTGGTGGCGCTGGCAAACGGCCCTGGCCGTCACCCCCCGGCCCCTGGAACCCACGCCGACCATCGCCACCCCCACGCCGTCGGCCACCCCCTCGCCTTCCGCCACCCCCACGGCCACGGCTATCCCCACGGCTACGGCCACCAGCGCGCCGCTGCCCACCGCGGTTCCCCCAGCCCTCAAGCCCGAAGAGGGCGTGCTGGTCTTCGCCTTGCAAGACGGCCCCTGGGTGCAGCTGTTCGCCTATCACCCCCAAAAGGCGCGCTGGCAACGCCTGACCCAACACCCCCACGACCACCTGTACCCCATCGCGGTGAACGGCGGGCGCCATTTGCTGCTGGCCGCCAACCCCAACGGCGAGTGGGATTTGTACCTCTTCGACCTGGGAACCGGCCGCACCACCCGCCTCACCTGGGAACCGGGCTATCAGGCCGCGGCCGCGCTCTCACCCGATGGGGTGTGGATGGCCTACGAAGGCTACACCGACGACGGCCATCTGGAGATTTTCCTGCGCCAGGTGCAGGGCATCGACGACACGCCCCTGCGCCTGACCCACGACCCGGCCGCGGATTATGGCCCTTCGTGGTCGGCTCAGGGCCGCCTGGTGGCCTTCGTTTCCACCCGGGGGGGAACCCCGCAGGTGTGGGTCGCGGATTTGGACCGGCCCGAGGTGGAACGCTTCCACCAGGTGAGCGACCCCGAGGCCGGGGTGGTGGTGGGGGAACCCCACTGGGCCCCCAACGGGCGTTTTCTGGCCTGGGCCCAGCGTAAGGACGGGTTGAGCCAGGTGCGGGTGTGGGATGCGCTGCATCCCGACGCGCCCCCGGTGGCCGTGGGCGAAGGCAGCATGGTGCGCTGGATGCCCGATGGCGAGCAGCTGGCCGTGGTGGTGCGCCGGCCCGAGGGCGATTTCTTCACCCTCTACCGCTGGCCCGCGGGGCTGGCCCTGCCCCTCATCCCGCTGCCGGGCCGGGCCTATGGCTGGGCCGTGGGGGTCACAGGGCTGCAAGGCCCCCTGCCCGAAACCCTGGCCCGCGCGGCCCGCATCACCCCAACGCCTCTGTGGGTGCCTGTGGTCGTCCACCCCCAGGATGTGCCGGCCGGCCGCACGGTGACGGTGCGCATCGCGGATGTGGAAGCGCCCTACCCCTTCCTGAGCGACGCGGCCAACGAGGCCTTCGACGCGCTGCGGGCCGCGACGCGGGAGCGCCTGGGCTGGGACCTGCTGGCCGGGCCGTTGACCCTGTTCGTGCCCTTCACCAACCCCCAGGCCATCCCCTTGGAGCAGCACTGGCTGAGCACGGGGCGGGCCTTTGCCCTGGACCCGGGCCTGCTCGACAGCGGCGACATGGTGGTGCTGCGAGAAGACTACGGCCCCGACACTTACTGGCGGGTGTTCGTGCGGGTGCGGGAAGGCGGCCAGGGGCGCCCTTTGCGCGGTCTGCCGTGGGACTTCGCGGCCCGGCTGGACCCCCTGGACCCCCGGGCGTATACCGCCGGGGGCGCGTGGGCCCCGCAGCCGCCGCCGGGCGACTGGCTCGACTTCACGGCCCTGGCCGAGGCCTATGGCTGGGAACGGCTGCCCGCGCTGTCGTATTGGCGGGGCTTTTTGCCCGCGGCCCGCTTCAACATCTTCGTGCTGCGGCAGGGGCTCTCGTGGGAAGCGGCCATGGCCCAGCTGTATCCCGAAAAAGTGTGGGCCGTGCCCCAATGGCTGGCGCCGGGCACCCCCACGCCCAGCCCCACGCCGACCCCCACGCCGTAACTCCCTCGCGAAGGACCAGGGTCGCGCTCAGCCAGGGCTTTTCCAAGTACGCATAAAATCACACAGAGGCACGGGGAACACTGAGAAGCGGGAAAAATTATTCTCTCCGTGTTCTCGGTGTCTCCGTGTGAACGTGTGAAATTTAAATAGAGAAACGCCAAGGCGGGAGCAACCGGCCGTGCTATGGGCCCGCCAACCCGCGGGCGCTGCGCAAGCCGTTGCGTGCTATAATCCCTGGCATGAGCGCCGCAACCTCGTCTCCCCGCCCCATTCAGCCCCTGCCGCCCGAGCTGGTGTCGCAAATCGCGGCCGGTGAGGTGGTGGAACGCCCCGCGTCGGTGGTCAAAGAGCTGGTCGAAAACGCGCTGGACGCGGCCGCGCAGCGGGTGGAAATTCGCATTCGCGACGCGGGCCGCCGCCTCATCGAAGTCACCGATGACGGCCATGGCATTCCGGCCGAGCAATTGCCCCTGGCCGTGCAACGCCACGCCACCAGCAAAATCCGCGGGCCCGAGGACCTGTTTCGCATCCACAGTTTGGGCTTTCGCGGCGAGGCCTTGGCGGCCATCGGCTCGGTGTCGCACCTCACCCTGCGCTCTCGGCCGCCCACCGCAGCCACCGGCGCGGAACTGCGCGTGGAAGGCGGGCGGCTCACCGGCCCGCCGCGGCCCGTGGCCATGCCGCCGGGCACCCAGGTGCGGGTGGAAGACCTGTTCTACAATGTCCCCGCGCGGCGCAAGTTCCTCAAAAGCAAAGCCACCGAAAAGCGCGCCATCGACGAGGTGGTGGTGCGCTACGCGCTGGCTTACCCCCAGGTGCGCTTCAAACTGGTGCACGATGGCCGGATGGCCCTCAACACCGCGGGGCACGGGGACCGCCGCGAAGTGCTGGCCCTGCTCTACGGCCCTCGCGAGGCCCGGCAAATGCTGCCCGTGCTCTCCGAGGAACTGGGCCTGGCCGTGCACGGCTTCATCAGCCCGCCCGGCCTCAACCGCAGCCACCGCCGCGACATTCTCTTCTTCGTCAACCAACGCCCTGTGCGGGACCCGGCCCTCACGGCCGCGCTGCTGCGGGGCTACGAGCATTTGCTCATGAAAGGCCGCTATCCCCTGGCCGTGCTGTTCCTCACCCTGCCGCCCGAGGCCGTGGATGTGAATGTGCACCCTACCAAGGCCGAGGTGCGCTTTGCCGAGCCGGACCGGGTGTTTCGGGCCGTGGTGCGCGCGGTGCGCAAGGCGCTGCTGGCCCATGCCCCCCTGGCCCGGGGCCCTGCGCCCCTCACCGAATGGGACCTGGTGGCCGCGCCCGCGGAAGACGAGCCCCTGCCCTGGGGCCCCGCACCCGCGGCGCCGGCAGAACCCACCCCCCAGCCCGCGCCCCCGGACAAATCCCACGTGGCGGGGGAACCCCCCGCGCCGCCCGCACAGCCGGTCGAGACCGAGGCCGGGGCCGCACCCCTGCCCGGCATGGAGCAGCCCCTGCTGCGCCTCATCGGCCAGGTGGCCGCCACCTACCTGGTGGCCGAAGGGCCCGATGGCCTATACCTCATCGACCAGCACGCGGCCCACGAGCGGGTGCTCTTCGAGCGCCTCATGGCCCAGCGTCGGGTTCCCCAGGCCGCCCAGCCCCTGTTGGAACCGGTGACCGTGACCCTGCCCGTGGGGCAGGCGCGGCTGCTGGAGGAGCACCTGGACACCCTGCGGGCAGTGGGCTTCGAGGTGGAGCCCTTCGGCATGGGCATGTTTCGGGTGCGGGCCGTGCCCGCGGCCATTGCCGGCCGGGATGTGGAAGCCGCGCTGAGGGCCGCGGTGGACGACATCGAACACGACGAAACGCCCCTGGCCCACGACGCGGAGGCCCGGCTGGTGGCCCGCATTTGCAAGGCCCTGGCCGTCAAGGGCGGCCAACGGTTGAGCCGCGAAGCCCAGGAACGCCTGCTGCAGGACCTGCTGGCCTGCGAGAACCCCCGCACCTGCCCCCACGGCCGGCCGACCATGATTCGCATTCCCGTCGACACCCTGGCCCGGGAGTTTGGGCGCTACGGCGCGCGCTGAAGGCCGACCCCGCAACTGGAACATTGCGCACACCGAGCCACGAGGACATGGGGAAGGGAGGAAGTTGGTGGTTGGTGGGTGGTGGTTAGAAGTTGGTAGTTTGAGGTTAGAGGCTGGTGGTTGGAAGGTGGCGGGCCGCGCGTGGCTCCCTGCTGTCTGCCGACCGCTGACTGCTGTCGTTCATCCGCGGTTACATCCCCACGGCGTAGCACGCTGCGCCCCTACCGGGCCGGGCGACCAGCCGGGTCGCCCCTACCATTTCACGATATTCCTCCGTGTTTTTCCGTGTTACTCCGTGGTTTTTTCATATCATCCGCGTTTATCCGCGTTCATCCGCGGTTACATCCCCACGGCGTAGCACGCTGCGCCCCTACCGGGCCGGGCGACCTGCCGGGTCGCGCCTACCATTTCACGATATTCCTCCGTGTTTTTCCGTGTTACTCCGTGGTTTTTTCATATCATCCGCGTTTATCCACGGTCATCCGCGGTTACATCCCCACGGCGTAGCACGCTGCGCCCCTACCAGGCCGGGAGACCTGCCGGGTCGCCCCTACCGTGCGGGCGCACCGCCACGCGTTCCCACCGCGCTCACCGCTCCCTGCTCATTGCTCTCTGCTCCCTGCTTATTGCTCTCTGCTGTTATTCATCCGCCCCTGCCGCGCGGCCGGGCGCGGGGTGGGCATCACCACCAGGTAGATGCTGAACAGCACCAGCCCCGCGCCCACCCACTGCCACCGGCTCAGGCGTTCGCCCAAAAGCCAGGCGGCTAAGCCCGCGGTGAGCACCGGCTGGCCCAGCAGCACCGGCGCGATGATGGCTGCCGGCAGGTGACCTTGCACTTCCTGGATGAGCAGCCAGCCGCCGCTTTGCACCACCACGGCCAGGGCGGCCAACGCGGCCCAGGTGGGTCCGTCGAAACCCCGCCACGGCAACCTCGCGAGCCACACCCACGGCCACAGCACGGCCATCGCGCCCGCGGTGGTGAGCCAAAAGGCCCAGACCGTGGGGACCTGGGTTCGCGCCCGCTGGGCCGCGAGCTGATAGCCGGAAAAGAACAGCGCGGCCACCAATCCCAGCCATGCGCCCTGGTCCCACGCCAGAGCCGACAGCTGGCCCCGGGTGAGCACCAGCGCGGCCCCCACCAGCATGAGGCCCACCGCGGGCCAAAAGCGCCGGGGCAAGGGCTCGCGCCACAAAAAGCGCGTCGCCAGCCCCACCCACACCGGGGAAGTGTTGACCATGAGGGTGGGGGTGGTGGCATTGCCCACGGTCACGCCGGTGCTCCACAGGGCCAAATCGAGGCCGAAGCACGCGCCGCCCAGCAAGGCCCAACCCACCGGCCGGCCCCAGCGGAGCCGTTCCCCCTGCCGCAGCCGGTGCAGCACCCAGGGGGTAATGACCAGCCACGCGCCGGTCATGCGGTAGGCGGCAATGACCGGCCCACTGGCGGCCCGGGCATAGCGCACCAACAGGGGCGCGAAGCCCAGAATGAGCAACGCCAGGCCCAAAAGCCCATAGGCCCGCGCGGTCGTCGTGGCGGGCGCGGTTGGCGGTGAGGAAATCGGCTCGGCCATGGCCTTTTACGCCCGCAAAGGCAGCACCAAATCGTGGGGAAACTCGGCCAGCACCCGGGCCGAACCGGTGGCCTCGACGACCACCGTGTCTTCCACCCGAATGCCTATCTGCCGTTCGGGGTAATACAGGCCGGGCTCCACGGTGACCACCATGCCCGGTTGCAAGGGCTGGGTTTGTCCGGCGGCCAGCCGCGGGGCCTCGTGGATGTCGAGGCCTAAGCCATGGCCCAGGCTATGCACGAAGCCCTGCTGAGTGCCGGGGTGCGTGCGCTGGGTGGGATGGCCGTAGCCTTCCAGCACCTGGCAGGCGGCTTCATAAGGCGCGGCCGCGGGCGCGTCGGCCCGCACTTGCGCCAGCGCCGCGTGATAGGCTTCGACCACCTGCGCGTGCAGGGCCTGGACTTCGTCGGGAGCGTAGCCCAGGCTCCAGGTGCGGGTGAAGTCGTAGAAATAGCCGCCCCCGGCCTCCTGGGGGAAGATGTCGAACACAATGGGCACGCCTACCCGCAAGGGTGCGGCATCGTCGCCCACGCTGTGGGGCACCCCCGCGTCATAGCCCTGGGCGAAAATCACCGCCAGGGGGAGTTCCATGTCCAGCTCGGCCACCCAGCGGCGAATCCAGGCCTTGACCTGGCCGATGGTCACGGGCTCCCCGCGGGGGTCCACCGCCAGGCCATTGGATGCCGCCCGCAGCCCTCGCAGGCGCTCGGCCACCCGGCCCACCACTTCCACGGTGCGGGCGGCCATGCTGTGCAGGCGCTGGAGCTCGGCCTGGTCCTTGGTGGCCCGGGCCGCTTGCAAAAGCTGCTGGGCCAAACGGCCTTCCACCTGCAAGCCGGGCCGGGCCTGCTGCACCCGCTGCCACAAGTCGAAGTGCGGGCCGAATTCCACCCGGCCGGTGACGGCCACCCGGCCCTGGCCCAGGCCCGCGTCGTCGAGCAGGGCCAGAGTACGCAACACCTGCGCCTGCTGCACATCGCCCTGGGCGGCCTCCAGGAAGTTGCGCAGGCCAAAGGGCGTCAAATCCCGGGTGGGCAGGCCAACCTTGGCGGCCTCGTCCCGCTCCATGGGCCAGTGGTAAATCACCGGCGGCTGGCCGGGTTTCTTCACCACCCAGGCGTCGGTAAGATGCAACGGGCGGCCGGTCAAATACACCACCGCGGGGTTGTGCCCGCCGGGGCCCACGGCAATGAGCCCGTCCACATGATGTTGGCGTAAGAGGGCGTCCAGGTCCTGGCGCATGGGAAAACCTCACAATGAGCGGGGAGTGACCAGCGCGGTAGGGGCGGCCCGGTGGGTCGCCCGCCGCGGTAGGGGCGCAGCGTGCTGCGCCCGGCGCGTCCAACGGCATGTGCCGACAGGGGGCGAGGCGCGGTCGGGCGCGGGTCATTTCCCCGGCACGGTGGCGGCCTGGGCCTGCAGGCCGGCGCGCAGCACTTCGCTCACCTCGGGGCGGGTGAACTCGGGCGGCAACATCTCCCCGCGGCGCAGGCGCGCCCGCACCTCGGTGCCCGACAGGTACAGCCAGGCCTCGGGCCCGTGGGGGCAGGTCTTGGCCGTGACCACCGTGCCGCACTCCCGGCAATAGAAGGCGTGCTCGAAGCGCAGCGGCACAATGCCGATGTCTTCCGGCGGGAATTCGTCGAAAATCTTCTGCGCGTCGTAAGTGCCGTAATAGTTGCCCACGCCGGCGTGGTCCCGGCCAACGATGAAGTGGGTAGCGCCGTAATTCTTGCGCGCCAGCGCGTGCATAATGGCCTCCCGGGGGCCGGCGTAGCGCATGGCCGCGGGAAAGACGCCCAACACCACCCGCTCCTGAGGATAATACTTCTCCAGCACCACCTTGTAGCTGGCAATGCGCACGGCCGCGGGGATGTCGTCGGCTTTGGTCTCGCCCACCAGAGGGTGCAGAAAAAGGCCATCGACGATTTCCAGCGCGGTCTTTTGGATGTACTCGTGGGCCCGGTGGATGGGGTTGCGGGTTTGGAACGCGACCACCCGCTTCCACCCCCGGGCCGCGAACAGGCGACGGGTTTGGGCCGGGGTGTAGCGCAAGTCGGGGAATTCCTCGGTGGCGGCCCGGGGCAGGTCGAAGACCCAAATATCGCCGCCCAGCAGATAGTCGCCCTGGGCGTAGAGCCGGGCCACGCCCGGATGCGCGGGGTCGGTGGTGCGATACACCTCTCGGGCCTCCCGCTCCTTGTCGTAGGGGTAAATCTCGTCGATGTGCATGAGGGCCAACGGCCGCTCGCCTTCGGTCAGCACCACATCCTGCCCTTCCCGCAGGCCGCGCGCGGTGGCTTCGTCCACGGCCAGAGTGACGGGGATGGGCCACACCAGGCCGCTGGTCAGGCGCATCTCGGCCACCACCCGCTCGTAGTCGTCCCGGCGCAAGAAGCCCGTCAGGGGGCTGTAGGCGCCCACGGCAATCATTTCCAGGTCGGCCAGGTTGGCCCGCGAGAGGGGAATGCGAGGCAACGCGGCGGCCCGCTCGCGCGCGGCTTCGCGCAACGCGCCGGTGAGCATCCGGTTGACCAACACGCCGCCATGGGGGGCAATCAAATCACGCATGGGGAACACCTCCGCCGAAGTCCGTCTGGGGGTCACGGCCAGAGCAACCGCAGCCCGGCCAATAATACCAGAATTCCCAAGACCAGGTGCACCTTGCGGGCCGGCAGGCGGGCTACCAGGCGGGAACCCAACCACACGCCGGGCAAAGCGCCCAGCCACAGCCAGGGCAACACCGCCCAGGAAACCTGCCCTTTCCAAATGTAAGGCAACATGGCCGCGCCCGAAAGCAGCGCGCCGTGCAGCACATCCAACCCCACCAGGTGTTGGGGCGGCACCGCATACAGCAGCAGGAACACCGCGGCAATCAAAGTGCCGCCGCCCACCGAAGTGGTGCCCACGGCCAAACCGCCGCCAAAGCCGATGAACCACGCGGCCCGGGCCGAGGGCCAGCGTTCCTTCTTCAGCTCGGGCGCGTGCAGCCACCCCAGGCTGCGGCCCAGGGTGATGCCGCCCACCAGCATGAGCATGAGCCCGATGAGGCGCGGCAGTCCCACTTCAAGCCAGCGGTTGTCGCTCGCGGCCCGATGCACCACCCACCACGCGCCCAGCCACGCGCCGGGCAAACTGCCTAAGGCCAGGTAGAACACCGGCCGCAGCCACACGGTCTTTTGCCGGCGATGCTGCACCGCGCCCACCAGCCGGGTCACGGTGGTGAAGACCAAATCGGTGCCCACCGCGACCACCGGCGACAGCCGCAACACCCACAATAAAAACGGCAGCATGAGCGCGCCGCCGCCCATGCCCGTGAGGCCCAATACAAAACCAATGCCCAGCCCCGCGGCCAGGGCGGGCAGCCCCAAGGCCATCTCCATGCCGCGCACCTCCGCGAAAGGGTCAGGGCGTATTGTAGCACGCCGGCGCGTCGGGCGGCAGGAACAGCACCCCGCCGGCCGGTTCCTGCCACACGGTGAGCCCGGCGGCCAGCGCCTGCCGCGCGGCCGCGGCCTCGTCGGGTTCTAACCCCACGGTAATCAGCGCCAGCACCACGCACTTCCCCCGCCAGGTTTCGGCCAGCACCTCGCCCCAGGGCCGGTTCGGGTCCACCTCTATCGGCGTGTAGATGCCGGTCACCACATCATAGCGATAAAATTGCCCATCTTTCTCCTTAGGCGGCGGGGGCAAGAACCAAGCCGGGCGGTCGATATAATACTCGGTCTCCCGCAGCTCGTTGGTCACCGGCGTCACCGGCCGCGGCAGGCTGCGCAACACAGGCCATACCGCCGCGGTTTGCCACTTTTCGTTGCGCAGCCCCGCGCCCAGGTTGTGCATCTTGCGCAGCAAAAAGTGCTGGTCGTAGGTCCAGCTCACCCGCAGGAAAACCCCCAGCCCCCAGACCAGCAGCAGCGCGGTGGGCCAACGGCGGGCCAGGGTGACCCACGCGGCCCCGGCCAGGGCCAGCACCCCGCCCACGAATGCGGGGGCCAGCAAGCGCCAGTCCAGCGGCGTGGAGGCATCGGCCCAGGCGATGGCCGCCAGCAGGGTACCCACATACACGGCGACCCAGCCACCCCAGCGCACCAGGTGGGCCTGCAGCTGGGGGGTTTTGGGGAAAGGCTCCGCGAGGGACCGGCCGACGGGTTGGGGCCGCGCGCCGCGCCAGGCCCAGGCCAGCAGGGCCCCAAAGACCACCACCGTGGCCCCGGCTACGGCCCATTCGCGCGCCGGTTCCCAGTGCACGAACCACGGGTGCCACCATGCGGCCAGGGTGGTGGCCGCCTGCTGCCATTTTTCCGGCCCAGGGGGGTGCCAGCGTAAAACCCGCCCTGTGGCCGCGGGCGCCACCCAACGCCCCGCAGCCAGCAGCGCGGCCACGGGAAGCCCGGCGGCCAGCGCGGCCAGCCCCGCCTGCCATAGCCAGCCGCGCGGCCGGGACCGGCGCCAGGCCCACCACACCTGCAACGCCACCCAGGGCAACACCGCCACCCCCACCCAGCGGGTGAAGATGGCCCACGCGGCCAGCAAACCCACCAGCACGGCCCGCCGCGGATGCGGTTCCCCCAGCCAACGGGCCACGGCCCAGGCCAAAAGCAGCACCTGGACCAAAAACAGGGGCTCCGAAAGCACCAGGGTCACCACCCGCTGCACCGGAAACGACACGGCCAGCACCAGGGCCACGGCCCCGGTGGGCCACAGGTGCCGGGTGACGCCATACACTTCGCGGGCGGCCAACAGCACCAGCGCGGCCAGGGCCAGCACGGCCAGGACCCGGGCTGCAAGTTCCTCATCGCCCTGGGTGAAGGGCATGAGCGCGGCCAGGGCCTGGGGGTAGCCCGGCGGAAAGTGGGTCATGGGCTTCCAGGCCGCGGGGGTGAAGCGGCCATACCAGCCCAAGCGGTGCCAGTTGCGGGCCAGCACCAGGTAGGTCAGGCCATCGGAGTTGGCCCCCAGGCCCCACTTCCAGGTGGCCCATAGCAGCATGGCCTCGCCCAGGGCCACGGCCAGCAACACGACCGCGAGGACAAGGCCCCGTTGCCGCCAAAGCCGGGCCGCGAGCAAGCGCAGCCAGGCGCGCTGACCGGGCCAGCTCATGCGCGCGCCTCCCAACCGGCCAACCGGCGGGCCTCCAGGGCCAGGCGCAGCGCGGCCAGGCCGTCTTCCAACGAGCAGCGAGAGGGTTCCTCACCCCGCACCAGGGCCAGAAAGTGGCGCATTTCGGCCAGGAACATGTCGTTGCGCTCCCAGCCGGGGGGCAAGTGAGCCTGGGCCTGCACCCGGCCATCGGGGCCCAGCAGCACGGCCCGCCCGGTGGGGTAGTCCCAGCGAATGGTGCCCGCGTCGCCCACGAGTTCCAGGTCGTGCCGCGGGGGGCGCTGGATGTAATTCACATGCACCGAGGCCACCGTGCCCGAGGCAAAAGTGAGGGTGATGTCCGCGGTGTCTTCCACGCCGTGCAGCTCCAGGGGGCTGATGTGCCCGGCCCAGGCCGCGGCGACCTGGGGGTCGTCGAACCCGGCCGCGGCCAGCAGGTCCCGCATGTAGTCCAGCGGGTGGCACAAGGTACGAATGACGCCGCCGCCCAAATCGTCCCGCGCCGCGTAGCTCTGGCGATAGTCTTCCCAGGGGTGCCAGGCCGGAAGATATTCCCCCCAGTGGGCGCGCGCGTAGCGCACGGGCCCAATGCGGCCCTGTTGCAGCCATTGGCGCACGGTCTGCAGGGTGGGATGGAAGCGGAACTGGAAGCCCACCAGCACCCGGACGCGATTTTGGGCCACGGCCTGTTGCAGCGCCGGTACCTGCGTCCAGTCGTGGGCCACGGGCTTTTCCAGCAGCAGGTGCGCGCCGGCCCGGGCCGCGGGAATGGCCACTTCCAGATGCAGCGCGGTGGGGTTGGCCACGATGACCGCGGTGGGCCGGTGTTTTTCCAGGGCCGCGGTCAGGTCGCGCTCCACGGGGAAGCCGGCCAGCTCGTCGTCGGGCAGGGTGCTGCGCCCGGTGCGATAGAGGACGATGTCGCGCTGGCCTAAGGCCAGCAGGTTGCGCAAGTGACGGCGACCGATGGAGCCCAAACCGGCGATGAGGAACTTCACGGGCGACCTCCGCAAAAGGGGTAAAACCCGGATGCGATGACCCAGGGCTTTTTCTAACCCCAAGGGTGAGCATTGCACACGGGGACCCAGAGAACACGGAGGATAACTTGCCAGGTTTCTCCGTGTTCCCCCTGCCTCTGGGTGATTGACTTGGAAAAGCGCTGCGCGATGACCAGGAGCATTGTACCGCGCGCGGGGGCGGGGGTACAATGGGGCAGCCATTGCAAGGAGGCTCGCATGGGAACCCAGACCACGGCGACCGTGAAGACCCAGGCCGGTGTGCGCCGGTGGCTGCTTTTGGCGCTGCTGGCCCACACGGGCTGGGGCGCGTATCCGGTGTTGGCCCGCTATTTGCAAACCGTGGCCGGTTTGCCCAGCATGTCGCTTTTGGCCACCAGCATGACCGTGGCCGCGGCGTTCACCGCGCTCACCACCCGCCCCCGCTGGGCTTTGCTGCGGCGGCAGCGGCTGATGTGGGCCCTGGTGCTGGTGGTCATGACCCGCGCGGTGACCAACCTGCTGGCGGCCCGTTTCACCCACGCCATCTATGTGCAGCTCATCACCCTGCTCACGCCGTGGACCGTGGCCCTGCTGAGTATGGCCGTGTTTCGGGAAGCCGCGCCCCCGCGCACGGGCCGCACCATGCTGCTGGGCACCGTGGGCGCGGGGCTCATCTTGAGCGGCCGGGTGGCCAACGCGCAAGGCGTGCAGGCCTTCACCCCCCAAGACGCACTGGGCCTGGCCCTGGCCGGGGTGAGTATGGTGAGCTTAGCCGTTTACATGCTGCTGGTACGCCGCAGCCGCGCGCACCAGTGGCGGGGCGAAGAGGTGTTCCTGGTGCAGTCCTTGGGTGTGATGGCCGTGGGCTGGGCCGCCACCTGGCTGCTGGGCGAGGACTGGCGCCCATGGCTGCATCTGAGCCTGCAAGACGGGCTGGTGTTTCTGGCCTTTGCCGGGCTGGTGCTTTATGGTGCGAACCGGGTGCAAATCGCCGCGCTGCAGCATGTGGGCGCGCGAGCCGTGAGCAGCCTGCTGCCCTGGCGCATGGTGGTGGTGCTGGTCATCGGCCTGGCCCTGCTGGGCGAACACCTGACCGCGACCCGGCAGGCCGTGGGCGTGGCGCTGGTCATGGCCGCGCTGGGGTGGTATTTAGGCCTCGCCGACCACGCGGGGTAAGTGGCTTTAGAGCGGCACCGCGGTGGGCGTGGGTGTAGGCGTGGGGCCGGGCGGCACCGCGGTGGGCGTGGGTGTAGGCGTGGGGCCGGGCGGCACCGCGGTGGGCGTGGGCGTAGGCGTGGGGCCGGGCGGCACCGCGGTGGGCGTGGGTGTAGGCGTGGGGCCGGGCGGCACCGTGGTGGGCGTGGGCGTAGGCGTGGGGCCGGGCGGCACCGCGGTGGGCGTGGGTGTAGGTGTAGGCCAAATCAGCGGTATCTCCAGCTGGTTGTCTTCGGGGTGCGGGTCCAGAGTTGCTGCTTCCACCTGAGCCTGTAACACCTGGGGGGCAGACGACAACCTGGGCAACACCTGCAAAGTCACCTGCTCGTGCGCGTTGGAGGCCAACACCTCCCACCGGCACACCAGCACCTGAGCAATGCCCTGGGTCGCGCCTTCGTCTTCTTCCGCGACCGGCTCCCAGTGGCAGGCGGGGTTCTCCCCTTCTTCCCATGGCCACACCTGGACATCGTCGGGCCACGGTACCTGCAACACCAGCTGCCGGGCCCATGAAGGGCCGCCATTTTCCACGGTCAAAGTCAACAGCCAGGGTTGGCCGGGTAATGGCGCCGGTTCCACCGCGGCCGTCAGGGTCACATCGCTGCGCGGTTGCAACCGAACTTCGGTCCTTTGGGCCTGATTGTTGGGGTCGGGGTCCTGCGCCTGTTGCGAACTGCGCGCCTCGGCCCACAGGATAATGGCGCCCTGGGCCTCGGGGGCCGGCAGCAAGACCACCTGAACCTCTTTGCCCGTCCCCACGGGCAAAGTACCCACCGGGCACCACCATCCTTCATCTTCGGGGGTGCAAGGGCCGTCCTCCGTTTGGGGCTGCAAGGTCACGCCCGCGTTGGGAGTGACCCCGAGCCACAATCCCACACCCTGGGCCTCCACCGGCCCGTGATTTCGCACTTGCCAATAGACGGAGGTCACCACCCCGGGAGTTAACACCTGGGGCCACTGGCCTTCCAGGGCCACATCCGGGGCCCGCGTCACCACGACTTCTACGGTGCTCTGATTGTTGTCGGGATGGGGGTCCTGGACATCCAGAGGTGCCAACATCAACCGCGCGGCAGCCGGGCCCACGGCATTGGGGGCTTGCACCTGAACCTGCACCTGCTGCGGTGCCTGAGGGGATAGGTCGGCCCAAACACAGCGCCACGCGTTCCCCTCGACAGGCTGAGCCTCCTCGGGCGCCCCGGGGCATCCTTCCAGGCGCAGCACGGTTCCGGGCCAAAGGCCCTCCAACACCGCGGCTGTGCTTCGAGGCCCCGCGTTGACCACCACAAAAGACAAAGTGATTTCCTGGCCGGGGGCGGCGTAGCGCGGTGTCGTTTCCCAGGTCACCTGCAAATCGGCTTGCTCGCGCACCACCACCCTCCAGGTGGCTTGATTGTCGGTCAGGTTCGGGTCCTCTTCGGCTGCGGCCAGCACAGCCCGCCATGGCAAGGCGTCGGATGGCCATTGGACGGCGCTAACCAGCCAGCGCACCACCACGGTTTGCCCCACTTCCAGAGTGCCCAAATCGCAGGTCACCCGGTGGTGGGGTTGTGTGGCGCACAGGCCTTGCTCCGGGTGGCTGGCTTCCAAAGCCATTTCAGGCGGCATCCAACCTTCGAGCACCACCTGGTGGGCCACGGCCGGGCCCTGGTTGGTGATGCTGAAAGTGAACTCGGCCTTTTGGCCCACATCCACGGCCTCAGGCCCTTCCACCTGCAACGCCAGGTCGGCCATATAACGGCAAGGCAATGCGGCGCGCCAGGCGTTATTGGTCGCGTTGGGGTCGGTCTGTTGCGCGTGCACCGTGGCTTCCAGGGGAAGCACCGTGGGGCCCTGCCGCGCGGGTGGAAGCAAAGTCAGCCGCACCACCCGCGCCGCGTGAGCCGGGATTTCCTCCCAGGTGCACACCAAAGTTTGCTTTTCCCACTCGCACCGACCCTGGTCCGAAGCCTCCCAGGCGCGCACCCAGGCGGGGTTCAAACCGCTCCCGTGGAGTTGCCACTGCACTTGCCACGCGTCTTGAGGGCCGTGATTGTGCACCTGCCAGGTCAGGGTAAGGGCTTCACCGCCGCGCGCGGTCAGGTCCGCTGGCGGCCCCTGCAAGGCCAGGTCAACCCGGGCTCGTGCGACCAGCTGTTCCCAGGCCTGGGGCGGCGTGATGAAGCCGTCCACGGTTTCGCCAAAGGCGTCCGCGCTGTGGGGATGGCAGGTCAGGCAATTTTCGCCGGAGAAGTCAAAATTGCCAGCATGGTCGGCGCCACCGGCGTGTTGCAGCGTGCCCACCGCCTGATGACAGGCCACACACAGGCGCGAGGCGGGGGGACTTTGGCCATCGTCAAACGAATGCTGGCCGGTGCGACCCTGGAACAGGATGGGCCCGATGCTGTGCGTGTTTCCTTCCCCGGGGGCCCAGGGCAGCATGACCCGCACCCCATAGGCGTTGGGTGAGCCATGGGGGTCGTGGCAAGTGACGCAGCCGATATGGAAGGGCGGGTCCGCGGTGGCTTCCGCCTGGTCGGAGGCAGGGTCCGCGGGCGCGTGGCGGTTGCCGTGGGCCGAAACGGGGGCCGTGGCCCCGGCCCCGGTGCCGTTGTGACAGGCAAAGCAAAACGCATCCAGGGAGTCATCCGGCGTGAGGCGGGGGAACCCCTGACCCGCGGCCCACACGCCCGGAAATCCGCCTCCCCAGCCCCGGCCGCCTCCGCCGCGGATGAGCAACTCGGCGCGGGTGGCCGTGTGGGCCCGGTGACAGCGCGCGCAGGCATCGGTGGTGGGCGGGTAGGGTCCGCGATGGGGCCCCTGGGCGCGAGCAATCTCGGTGTCTCCGCCGTGCAACTGGCCGACGGCCAATATCACCACCAGGCCCGCCCATAGGGTGAGGGCCATGCGCCAGGGGGGCAAGGGCCAGGATGCAGGCGGCCAACCGCGCACGATGACGACCTCCTCACTTATCGTGGCAAAGTTCGCAAGTGCCGCGGTTGTCCACCCGCAGCAGGGCGCTGCGCGCGTCGCCCGAAGGCGCTCCATTGCCATTGGGCCACGGCACCACCCCCGCATGGCCGCTCATGCGCGCGGTGGAGCCATGGGCCACATGGCAGGTAAGGCACGAGAGAGGGTCGTGACGGAACTCGGGGTTGCCGGTTGGGGGTGGCCCGCCGTGTAAATTATGACAGCCACATCCCTGCCCCTGGGAAATATGGCGATACGCAAAAATGGGGTCGCCGGTATCGGTGTGGCCGCTATCGTCGGGGGCCAGGTACCGGTCGTGACAGGTGGCGCACCACGCGGCCAGGTTCTGATAGAGGGTGTTGTCGTATTCCTCGCCAAAGTATTTGCCATCGTTCGCCGCGATGGTGTAGAGCTTGGGGGTTTCGTCGTCCAACACCACCTGGGTGGCACCCGATTGCCGGGGTACAGGCCGCAGAATGCGGTAGGTGGGCGTTCCCCCGGGCCCGGCATTGCCGTGGGGGTCATGGCATGAAGTACAGGCCAGGGTCATGCTGGTGCCCGGGCCGGAGCCCCAGGCCCCACCGCCCCAGGCTATGCCGGTGCTCCCGTCCATCAAATGCGCCGAGGTCACCGCGCGCGGGGTAGCGTCTCCTACCCAGCCGGTATCCATGCGGGCGAATTGGAACCCACCACCTTTGAGCCCCCGATTGACCACCCCCTCGGCAGGGGATTCGACGGTGTTGTCGCGTTGCAAGTACACGCCATCCATCACATCGGTATCCGCGCCCGTACCGCCAGCGCCGTGGCAGGTGAGGCAGAGCTCGGTGCTGGAAGCCGCGGTGAGCAAAGCCGGGCCCACAGCCGTGTGCGCCCGATGACAGCCGGCACATGCGTCCGTGGTGGGGGTATAGCCCCCATGGGGGCCATTATCGGCGCGCGCCAGGCGTGGCCGTTCCCAAACCAAAAGCCAGGTCAACATCAGGGCCAACGCCCACATCCAACGCTTCATGGCTGCCAGCCTCCCGGGGGGACCAGATGTACAGGCCAGGGGCGGGCCAGCGCGATGCGGCCGGCCCACCCCTGGGGAGGGCAGATGACTCACTTCTGATGGCACACCTCACACACGCCCCGGTTGTCCAACCGCAGCAGCGCGCTATCGTTGGTGAAAGGCGCGGTGGCCAGGGTGCTCATGGAGGCCGAAGTACCGTGGGGCAGGTGGCAGGTCTGGCAGGCCACATTCTTCGATGCGGTCAACGGCAAGAAGTAGCCCCCGTAGCCCGTGGCTTCAGGGTCGGCGTTGCCCCCATAGGCGTAGTTCATCCCCACCCGATGGGCATAGGTGGAGATATCGCCGCCGTAGTCGGCGTTCCCCGAGCCATTATCCGAGTTATCCTCCGCGCTGTTGGGCCGGGTGACATGATAGGCGCCGTGGCAGGCCACGCACACATTGCTCACATTGTCGGGCCAGTGCTCGTCGTCGTAATCCTTGTTGGCCGGGCCCTCGTCCACCTGGTCCACCGTGACCGCATTGCCCGCGATTTGCTCGCGCAAAATGCGGTAATTGGGGGAACCATGGGGGTCGTGGCACGAGGCGCAAGTGAGGCTGGAGGGCAGGTTCGCGGTTTGCCCGCGCGCCACCCCGAAGCCCCACGCAGCCATGAGGGTGCCATCGGAATTGTGGATGGAAGTGACGGCTGCGGTTTTGTAGTTGACGAAGCCGCCGCCCAGCAAATCCCCATTGTCGGCGGTGTTGGCCTCACCTTCGGTGCTGGGGCTGCGCGCGGCCACGAATTTGCCATCGGCCACATTGGTATCCGCGCCGGTGCCCGCCGCGCCATGGCACGACATGCACAGCTCATAAGTGCTGGTCGCGGTGAGCAAATTGGGGCCCTGCGCGGTGTGTGCCCGATGGCATCCTGCGCACGCGTCGGTAGTCGGCGTGTAACCGCCATGCGGCCCGCCGTTGGCCCAGGCCGTACCGGCCAGGTTCAACAGCAAGGCCCCACTCAAGAACACGGGAAGAAGCCAAAGCCACTTCCGCATACCACACCTCCTGCAGTACATGAGAGAGCTACGGGTCGTTGGAACACGCGTCTACCTCCAAAACGGGCTGCAAACGGCCAGGTGAAAGGCGTCCAATGTTTCAAGTCATGCCCACCTCCTTTTCTTCAGTAGGACCACACTTGCACGCGGTCGTTGGCCCTATCGGTGATATACAGCCGGCCATCGGAAGCGATGGCAATATCGTTGGGATAATGGAATTGGCCGCTCAAAGTGCCCGCGGTGCCAAAGGCAAAAAGGAACTCGGGCTGGGCCTCGGAAAAGTCGTACACCCGCACCACCTGGCCCACCGCATCCACCACATGCAGGCGTTGCCGCGCGTCCAGGGCTAAACCACGCGGCAAATTCAAGCCCCCGCCGCCCCCACCGGTTCCCACCAGCATTTGCCAAACGCCCTGGGCATCCCACACCGACAGCCGTCCGTTATTCCCGTCGGAAACCACAAAGCGCCCCAAGGCATCCACCACGACCATGTTTGGAAATTGCAGCTGGTCTTCGGCTTCGCCAAATTCGCCAAAGGACCACACTTCGGGCTGGAAATCACTCCAGTCGTCTTGCGCGGCCACTTGCGGCGAAAACACCAGCACGCGATGTGCACCCAAAGCCACATCGGTCACCAGAAGGCGTCCCTGAGCGTCAAAAGCCACCCCCAAAGGCGCCCAGGTAGGGCGGTCGGGACGCGGCAGGGTGCGTCGGCGGCCCTGGGGGTCCTGGTAGTGCACTTCCTCCTCGAACCAGTCATACGCAAAGGTTCCGGGCCGGGGTTTGAAGCCCGTGTGTTTGGCGATATATTCGCTCAGGGTGAGGTCGGGCCCTAAGATGGTGTCCAGGTAATTCCCCTCCGCGTCGTAAACGAAAATGGCGTGCTGCAGGCGGTCGGTCACATACACGCGTCCGCGCGCGTCCACCGCCACATACACGGGGGCGCGTTCGGCCGCGGTGGTGCGCGGGGGCGCAAACGCGCGCAGGAGGTTCCCCTCGGTATCGAAAATTTTGACCAGGCGGTCACCTTCCCCCTCGGTGACATAAAGGCGGTCTTCGGAGGGTGACAACGCGATGCCTAAGGGGCCATTGACATCGTAAAACGCGAAGAGGAAATGCGGCGGATAGTTGACCTCCACGGGTACGGGCAGCATTTCGGGCAAGGGTTCGGGCCGCCGCACATAGCGGCTGAACAAAAAGCCCACGCCACACAGGGCCAACAGCAACGCCAACAGCACGGCCCACAAACGCCGACGCTGGCGGGCCTCGTCTTCGCTTTTGACCTCGGCCTGAGACGGTAAGGGCGCGAGGCCCGCCTCCGCGGGGGGAAGGCCCTCGGGCTCGGCCGCATCGGCCACGGGGGGCGGTGTTGTTTCCTCGGGCACAAGAGGATGGGGGGTGTCGTCGGTCCAGGGGGTTGGGGTCATGGCGCTGCCTCCTGGGTAGCGGCCTGGGCTTGCAGGGCGGCTTGCACCCGCCCCAGCGCGTGCTGCACGGCCAAATCATCCGGCGCCAGGGTTTGGGCGCGGGCCAGGGCCTCGGCCGCGGCCGTCAAATCGCCCAGCTTTTCATAAGTGAGCCCCAGGCCCAGCCAGGCTGGCGCGAAGTCAGGGTCCTGTTCCGTCACCGCTTCCAGGGCCGCGCGCGCCGGCGCATAGCGGCCTTGGGACCAGGCCAGCATCCCCTGGGCGTAACGCAAACGGAGGGGGGCGTCCAGCACCTGATAGCACTGGGCCATCCCCTCATAGGCTTCGGGGAACTTGGGCACCAGCCGCACCGCGCGGTGAAAGGATGCTAACGCGTCATCGCAGCGTTCCAGGCTTTGATAGGCCACGCCCAGCTGGTAAAGGGCATCGGCATCGGTGGGCGAAATGCGCAAGGCCGCTTCCAATGGCGCGATGGCCGCGTCGGGTTCCCCCAACAACACATAGGCACGGCCCAAAAAGTAGTAAGCCGTCTCCAGCTGCAGGTCCACCTGCGCCGTGGGGCTGTCGCGGCGCAATTCCACAAAATGTTGCAACAGGGGCACGGCCTGGTCCAGGCGGTCCTGTTGCACATAAGCCAGGCCGGCAATAAGGAGCGCGGCTTCGTGGTCGGGATAGGCCCGCAGCACTTGGGTGGCCGCGTCCGCGGCCCGGTCGTATAGATGATTTTCGTAATACAACGCGGCCAGGGCCACCCGCGCATCGGGGTCGTTGGGATTGGCGCGCACGGCTTGCTCCAATTCCTGCATCGCTTGCTCCGCAGGGGACAAAGGCCCCCGGGCGTGATACCGGTCCCAGTAGTAATAGCCGCCAAAAGCCAGGGTGGTCAGGGCCAACAACGCGGCCACGGCCACCACGGCCCGCGTCAGCCGCTCGACACTCACTTCCCGCCAAAGCCGTGTCCATCGTGATAGCCAGGCAGCCATGGTCATCCCTCCCGAAGAGCTGCGGCCGCGGGTGCCGGGCTGGGCTGCCCAGGCCCCTGGAGGCGGGTGCGCACATCCGCCATTTGGGCCTCAATCAGGGCCAGTTCCCGGCGCAGCTGCTGCACCCGCCGATGCGCGGCGACAATGCGCCGATACTCCAAAGGATGCTCTTCCAGCATCTCTTCTTCGGTCAAATAGCCGGTAAAGATGCTGGTGTTGCGGGTCTTGAGATGGACATGGTAGCCGTGCCACACCATCACCGCCAAAGTGGCCAGGATGGCCTCCCAACTATGCAGCGCGCGGGCTACGGGGATGGCTTCGCCGGGCAACCAGCGGGTGACCAGCACAGGGAACCACATCATCAGGCCGGTCACCATCATCAAAGTTTGGCCCCACAGCAAGGCCCAATACTCCATCTTTTCCTCGATGGAGAAGCGGTCGTGTTGCGGGCGCTGGGGTGCCAGGCCCAGGTTGTAGCGCACGGTGTGCCATAAATCTTGAAAATCCTTCCAGCGGGGCCACATGGCCCCCCGCCGCCGTTGCACCACCCACATGTGCAGGATTTGCGCCACATGGTGCAACGAAACGCCAATGCTGATAAGCGCGGCCACCCGGTGCACCACCCGCAGGGCCTCCATACCGCCCAAAACATTGACCACCCGGGCCACCCAAAGGTGATGGCTGAAATGCTGCAGCAGGCCGGTGATGGCCAGGGTGGTAAAGGCCAGCATGAAGACGAAATGCTGATAGCGCAACACGGGGTCGAAGCGCAGGAACACGCGCCGCCCGTCGGGCAGCACCTTGAGGCGTTGCGCCCAGGCTTCGGCCTGCCGCAGCCGGCGCAGCACCAACCGACGCTTGAGCTCCAGGCGCTCCAGGACGCGCTCCCATGCATCGGTTTTATTCGGCGAGGAGGTCTTCATCATCGAAAGCGCCATCGTCATCCGCTCCTAATTCACGCGCCAGTTCGCGCTCGGCCTCCAACAGGGCCCGATGTACGGCCCGGCGTTTCTCCTGCCACCGCTTGCGGGCATCCAAACCAATGTAGAGCAAGAAGCTGCCAATCACGCCGGGGATGAGCACATAGCCATACAGCCAATCGATGGCCGCCAGCACCGGGGTCCGCTCCCATGAAGGTTCCTGGTGGCGATTCCACGCGGTGGTGAAGCGCGGCCCCGCGGCCGGATGGCACTGCTGGCAGGTGGTCAACAGCCGTTCACCGTGTACCGTGGCACGCGGGTCATCCACCGGCTGAATGTTGTGCACGCCGTGACAGTCGTAACAGGTGGCTTCGGCGCTTTCGGGCCCCGGCCCGGCCAAACGAGCCACATTGACGGCCCGTCCGTGGAATTCACGCAAATACGACACATACACCTGCGCCGAAAGGTCATACCTGGCCATGCGTTCGGCATCGCCGTGGCACTGGCCGCAAACGGCAATCATGTCGTTGTGGAAACCCGGTGTGCGGGGCCCGCGCACGCTATGCACGCCGTGGCAACTCACGCAGGTGGGCACATCGGCGTGGTTCGGGTTTTGTTGCAAAGCCTGGCCGTGCACACTGGCCTGATAAGTGGTGAACACAGGCCGATGGCATTGCCCGCACAATTGGGGCACTCGGGCCCGGGGCTGCCCTGGGGGTTGAATGTCGTGACTGCCGTGACAATCGGCGCACACGGGCGCGTCCCGGTTGCCGCTCTCTTGGGCCCGCACATGCATACTGTCCTGCGCCTCCTTGGCCGCCTCTTCGTGACAACTCTGGCATTCTTGATTGATACGCAGCACCATCTCCCGCACATCGGCATAAGGCAAATCCACCACCAAATCCAAATCGCGCACCACCGCACCCACCCGGCCATCTTCGGAAAGATGGCAGGTCGTGCAATCCACTTGCGCCTGGTCGGGCCGATGCGGATACGCGCGCGTATTGGGATGACAGGCGATGCACTCCAGCCCTTCCGGACCGTGCACCGAGTTTTCGAATTCCCCCACATCCACATACAACGAAATGACCTGGCCATTGGCGAATCGCCCGCGGAAATTGTGATTGGTATGGCACATCAAACAATCGGTGTCGGGGGAACCGGCATCGGCTTGCGGCGTGGGGGCTTCCTCCCCCGGCAACGGTTGCGCCCAGGCCGGCTGTACCCCCCAACCGGCCGCCAGGCCAAACCACAGCGCCAGCATTCCCCCCAACACCCCCAAGATGGCCCAACCTCGGCGTTTGCTGTCCATCATCATGTCAGCGCTCCTGCCATCATCTGGGCGGCAGCGGCCTGGGTCGGCGCGGCACAACGCCGCCGATAGGCCTCGAGCAGGGCACGGCTGGCTTGCGGACACAGGTACAAAGCATTGGCCCGCCGTAACGCCTGCAACGCCGCCCGCACCTCGCGCCCTGTTTCCGCGCACACACAACCCCGCAAACCAAAAGGAGCCAGGCGCAAGAAGGCTTCGCCCACCTGGGCAGCGCCGCACCCGACGGCCAGCACCCGTACCCCAGGGGCCACCCCCCGCAAGCAACGCAACCACTCCACCGTGGGATACCCCCACGATGGCACATGCACCACCACCATCTGCGGGGCCTGCCAACGGGCCACTTCCAGCAGCGCCTCTTCGTGCCCGACCAGCCCCAACACCCGCACCTCAGGCCAACCGGCCATACGGCGCAGTGCGTATCTCCCCGCGGCCTCATACCGATAAGCCAACCACACCCATACCATGGGCTACCTACCTCGACGGTCCGTGAAAAATGCCACAATCGTGGGCATCCTTATGGTAGAGCCAACGCGCGCCTTTGCCCATACAGGAAAGGCCTTACCCTCGGCGTGGAAACCCCCTATTTTTAGCATTTGATGAGAAAGCGCTCGCCGTCTGGCCGCCCTTCTTGTAGGGCTCTGTCCCGGGGGATGTGAGGATTGTCGCCTTGACAGGGGTTTGCGGGCTTCTATACTCAAATTAGAAAATATTTTCTGCCGCGGCCGTATCAATTCGGGACAAGCCCCCGGTCGTGGGGTTGGGTAATTCGCAAGAAGGAGCGCGACGCGTGACCCGTGGGGAACGCTGGAACCGCATGCTGGTTTGGCCATTGGTGTTGAGTTTGGGGGCTGCCATCGCGTTGATATGGGGGGTGTGGCGGCTGAGTGAAAACATCGTCTGGCAAGTGCGCCAATGTCTGAGCAACGAGCTGCAGCAGCAGGCCATAGCCTTGCACGGCTGGTTCACGGCTGAAGCGAGTTATTTGCGGGACGAAGCCCTGTTGCTGGCCCACTACGAGGACCTTTTCACCTGGCTGTCCAAGGGGGAACTGGAACGCTTGCGGCGCTTTTTGGCGTTGCATCAAACCGCGCACGAACGGGACCAGGTGTATATTCTGACGCCTCATCCCGTCGCCTACACCGCGGCGGAAGAGGCGGTTTTTACAGCCGACGATTTACAACGCCTGGATGCGGTGCAACGCGGTTGGAAAGGCCAAACCTTGGCTGAATTGACCACCATCCAGGGACGCATTTGGCTCATCGCCGTAGCCCCGCACACCACAGCTCGCGGCCAAGTGGACGCGGTGGTCACCATCGCCCATGAATTCGATTCCGTCACTTTGGCGCAGCTGGCGCGGGGGTTTGGCGGCTCCCTTTTGCTCACCGACGGGCAAGGAGCCGTGGTCATCGCCGGCCAACCTTTGCCCCCGTCCACGCTCACCACAGTGCAACAGGAACTGGCCCAGCATCGGGTCGCGGCCTGGCAGCCCTTCTTTGTGAGGCACCAGGCGCAGCTCTATGGCGTAGTCTTCGCCCCCCTGGGCCCCACTCACCAGGGCATGTATTACACCCTGGTGCTCCTCAAACCCGCAGAAGTGCTGAACCACACTTACGACCAGGCCCGATGGGGGGCCATCGCGCTGTCCACGGCTTTAATCGTGCTGGCGCTCGCGGTGGTCGTCTTTCACCATTGGGCAGTATTCGCCCCGTTGCAAGCCCTGCAACAGGCCACCCAGCGCATTGCCCAGGGCCATTTGAACCACCCCGTTCCCCAACGCGGGTTGCATGTGCTACGAGCCCTGGCCGAACACATCGACGCCATGCGGCAGCGGGTGCGTCATCTCCTACAAACGGAACGCGCACTCCGGCAAACTTTGGCGCAGCGTTTGGAACATCAAAGCGGAACGCTGGTGCAGATGTGCCGCGAGCGGGAGGAACTGCTGACCCGCCTGATTACGGCCCAAGAAGAAGAACGCCGCCGCGTGGCTCGGGAACTGCATGACGAAACCAGTCAAGAACTGGCCAATCTCATTGTGCGCTTGGGCGCGCTGGGACGCCAGACCGAAGACCCTCATTTGCAGCAACAACTGCGCATGTTGCGGGAGCATGTGGCGCGCACGCTGGAGGGGGTTAACCGCATCGTGTTGGATTTGCGCCCCGGGTTGTTGGACGAATATGGTTTGCTCCCGGCCGTGCGTTGGTATGCCGAAGAACGCCTGCGCGCCGTAGGTGTTGAAGTGCAAATCGAAGTGCACGGCACTCCCCACGAATTCCCCCCGGTGGTGCACACTACCTTGTATCGCGTGTTGCAAGAAGCCATCAACAACATCGCGCGGCATGCTCAGGCCCAACACGCGCGCCTGGTTTTTCAATGGCAGCCCCAAGCGTTACACATCGAAATTCACGACGATGGCCGCGGTTTTACCTTTGACCCTCATCATTTGGCCACGGCCGGACACTTTGGCCTGTTGGGAATGCGCGAGCGCCTACATTTGATACACGCTTCGTTGGAAGTGCGCACCGCACCCGGACAAGGCACCCACTTGTTCATCACCGTGCCCTACGACCCAAACCAACCGACCCCAGGAGCCGCTCATGGGCAAAATTCGCGTGCTGCTGGTGGATGACCATGCCATTTTACGGGCCGGACTTCGGGCCTTGTTGGAAACTTACGATGACATCGAAGTCGTTGGCGAAGCCGGTTCGGGGGAAGAGGCGCTCCAGCTGACCCGCAGCCTACGACCGGATGTGGTGGTGCTGGATGTGATGATGCCCGGCATAAACGGACTGACCACCCTGCGCTATCTGTTGGCTGAGAACCCCGACCTGCGGGTGCTCATGCTGACCCAATATGGCAACAAGGAGTTTGTGCTTCCCTTGCTGGAAGCCGGCGCCGCGGGCTATGTGCTCAAACAGGCCGCAGATACCGATTTCGTCAAAGCCATTCGCGCCGTACACGCTGGGAATGCCTACCTTTACCCACCCATCGCCAAACTGGTGCTCGATGCGCTAATGGCCGGCGAAACGGCCACCCCGCCCCATCAGCGTCTTACCCCCCGGGAGCGGGAAATCCTCATCCTCATTGCTCAGGGATATACCAACCAGGAAATTGCGCGCATGTTATACATCAGCCCCAAAACCGTTGAAGTACATCGCACCCGCCTCATGCGCAAACTCAACTTGCGTAATGTGGCCCAAGTGGTACATTACGCGGTGCGGCACCACCTCATCGACCCCTGGGCCGAGCCCTCCACCAAATCATCCGAACAGCCTGACTGAACGGGGCCCCTCTGCTTACCACCATGCGGTCAGCAACGCAGCGTGGCGCGGGTTCCACCCGGCCCCGCCGGCTTTGGCGCTTGACACACCCGGGATTGGGCGCAAGCGTAGTACAATGAAAACCCATCTCCTGCACGCCAAGGATGTGCCATGGCCCCCCTCCAAGCCCGTTGGGAAATCGCTCCTCCGCCGCCGCCTGAAGTGCAGCGCGCGCTGCGCCGGTTCCCCCCGCTGTGGCAGCGCATGTTGTACGCCCGGGGCTTCACCACTTACGAGGCGGCCAAGGCCTTTCTCGAGGCCCATCGCCCACCGGGCACCGAAGACCCCTTTGCCCTGCACGGCATGGAAGACGCGGTGGACCGCATCGCCTATGCCATTCGCCGGCAGTGGCCCATCGTGGTCTACGGCGATTACGATGTCGACGGCGTGACGGCCAATGTGCTGCTCACCCAAACCCTGCAAAGCTTAGGCGCGCAGGTCACGCCTTACATTCCCAATCGCTTCGACGAAGGCTATGGCCTCAACAGCGAGGCGTTGCGCCGGTTGCACGAGCAAGGCGCGCGGCTGGTGGTCACCGTAGATTGCGGCATTCGCCCGCCCGAACCCGTGGCCTACGCGCGGCAGTTGGGGCTGGACATCGTGGTCACGGACCATCACCACCCGCCCGAAACCCTGCCCCCGGCCCACGCGGTGGTCAACCCCCGCCTGCCCCAGGACCCGTACCCCGACAAGGACCTGGCCGGCGTGGGCGTGGCCTACAAACTGGCCCACGCGCTGCTCTTACGGTTGGAACCCCGCCGGGCCGACGCGGTGCAGCGCCATTTGGACCTGGTGGCCTTGGGCACCGTCGCGGATGTGGTTCCCCTGCGGGGGGAAAACCGCTACCTGGTGCGCCGGGGGCTGCATCGTTTGCGCCAACCCCAGCGCCAGGGGCTGTTCGCGCTCATGGGCGTGGCCGGGGTCAAACCCCAGCGCCTCAACGCGGGGCACATCGGCTTCATCTTGGGCCCGCGGCTCAACGCGGCCGGGCGCTTGGATTCGGCCATGGCCGCGCTGCGCCTGCTGATGACCGACGATGTGATGGAAGCCGGGCAGCTGGCCCAGCAGCTGGATGTGCACAACCGCCGACGCCAGCATCTCACCGAAACCACGGTGCAGGCGGCCATCCGCATGGCTGTGCCCGACCCCGACGACCCGCCCTGGGTGCTCTTTGCCGCGCATGCCGACTTCAACCCCGGCGTGGTGGGCCTGGCCGCGGCCCGGCTGGTGGAACGCTTCCATCGGCCCGCGCTGGTGGCCCAAATCGCCGGGGAATGGGTGCGGGGCTCGTGCCGCAGCATTCCCGAGCTGCACATCACCCAGGCCTTAGAGCGCTGCGGGCATTTGTTGGAACGCTACGGCGGCCACGCCGCGGCCGCGGGCTTCACCGTGCACCGCAGCCGCTGGGACGCGTTTCGCGACTGCCTGACCGCAGTGGTGGCCGAAACCCTGCGCGGCCAGCCCCTGCAACCCGTGCTGCGGGCCGACGCGGAGGCCACCCTGGCCGAACTCACCCCCGAACTGCTCACCCAGCTGCGTTGGTTCGAGCCCACGGGCATGGCCAACCCCAAGCCCCGCTTCGTGGTGCGCGGGGTGCGCCTCAAGCAGGTGCAGGTCATGGGCCAACAAGGCCAGCATTTCCGTTTCGTGGCCGACGACGGCACCGCCACCCGCACCGGCGTGGCCTTCCGCCTGAGCTCGCGTTTGCAAGACCTGCCCCCGGTGGTCGATTTGCTGGTCACTTTGGAGTGGAACCACTACAACGGAGGGCCGGCGCTGCAATTGCAGGTGCGGGACCTGCGGCCCGCGGCCACAGCCTGACCCTCAAGGAGGCGATGATGAACCCCCTTCGGACCTCAGCGCCACCGCAAACGGCCAAAGCCGCGCCTTGGGCCTATGGCGCGTTTTTCGCCGGGCTGTTGTTGGGCCTGTTGCTCTTGGCCGGTGTGGTGTGGGTCAACTTCGAGGCCCGCATGTTCTACCCCTGGGATGTGATGGGCAAGCGCCGTACCCTCACCGGCTTGTGGTGCCCGCCCGTGGCCGCGCGCGATGAGGTCATTCAGCTGCGCATTCGGGTCACCAACCCCACCCAGCGCCCGGTGCGCCGCTTTTTGCGAGTAACCGCCACTTTGGGCCATGTGCTGTTGGTGGACCAGGGCAAGGAGTGGCTCGATTTGGCGCCGGGGGAAACCCGCACGGTGCAGTGGGCCATTCCTGCATCCCAGGCGGCTTACGGCGGCCGCTTTTTGCTGGTAAGCGCGTACCTGGGCGCCGCCGGCAGCCTGCCCGCGGCCCAAAACGATTGCGGCATTTGGGTGTGGCCCGTGCGCGGGGTTTCGGCCACCGCGCTGCTGGCCCTGGCCTTTGGCCTGGCGTTTGGCCTCATGGCCGCGGGGCTCTTCGTGGGGAACTTAGGCCCGGCCTGGCCCACAGCCCGGCTGCTGTTTGGGTTGTACCTGGTCGCGTGGCTGGTGCAAATCGCGGCCCGGGCCTGGGTCGGCAGCGCCCTTGTGCTGGCCTTGCTGGCCTTGAGCCTGCTGCTGCTCTTCTTCCAAAGCCTGCAAGGCCCCGATGCCGACACGGTTTGAGGAAACGCTTATGCGCCCCCTGGTCCTCATCACCAACGACGATGGCGTGCATTCCCCCGGGCTGGAAGCCGTGGCCCGGGCCATGGCGCCCCTGGCCGAGGTGGTCATCGTCGCGCCCGAACGACAATGGACCGGCGCTGGCCGCAGCATGTTCGGCCACCTCAGCGGCCGCGTCACGCGGCACAAAACTGCCGCGGCCTGGCCGGTGTATGCCGTCGATGGCACCCCCGCGCAAACGGTGCTCATCGCGCTGTATGAAATCCTGCCCCGCCGGCCGCAATTGGTCATTGCCGGCATCAATGCGGGGGAAAATGTGGGCAGCGGGGTGACCATCTCGGGCACGGTGGGCGCGGCCCTGGAAGCTGCAGCCTCGGGCATTCCCGCGCTGGCCGTTTCGCTGGAGGCCGACCACCAACACCACAACGCCCACGCGCCAGCCCTGGATTTTGACACCGCGGCCTGGTTTACCGCGCGCTTTGCCCGAGCCGTGCTGCGCCAGGGGGGTTTGCCGCCCGGGGTGGATGTGCTCAAAATTGATGTCCCCGGCGACGCAACCCGCCGCACCCCCTGGCGGGTGACCCGGGTCAGCCGGCGACGCTATTACCGAGTGGTGCCATCCCGGCGGCAGGACCCCACGACCCCCGGCGTGCCAGGCTATGCCCGCTGGCCGAACCCCGAGCGGGTCTTCGAGCCCGACAGCGACGCCTATACCCTGCAGGTGCTGCGTCAGGTGGCCGTCGCGCCCCTGTCGCTGGACCTGACCGCCTGGCTTCCCCGGCCCCAGGTCGAGGCCTGGCTGCGCGCCGGCCTGGCGCGCGACGAAACGCAAGGGACTGCTGACGACGCGGGCCGCGCACCAGGCCGCGACGATTGAAGGCTGCGCCTTTTGGACCGCGGCACGCTCGTGCTGCTTTGGTTTTCGGCTGAAGGTTCACACGGAGGCACGGAGAGCACGGAGGGAGCGGTTGGTGGTTGGTGGTTGGAAGTTGGCAGGGGCCGCGCGTTGCTCCCTGCTGACTGCTGTCCTTCATCCGCGGCTTCATCCCCCCGGCGCAGCACGCTGCGCCCCTACCGCGGCGGGCGACCAGCCGGGTCGCCCCTACCGTGCTCCCCGCTCGCCGCTTTTTTCATCCGCGTCCATCCGCGTGCATCCGCGGCTTCATCCCCGCGCGCCTACCCCGCGATTTGCTGCCCCTTACGGCGTCAGCCCCAGGTAACGCAGCGCGTATTGCGCATCGCGATAGGCGGGATGGTATTCCAGCGCCTGGCGAAAGGCCTCGGCCGCCTGTTCTGTTTTCCCCAAACGCACATACAGCCAGCCCTGCCACAGCCAGGCTTCTTCGGAGTTGGGAGTGATTTGGAACGCGTAGTCTAAGATGGCCTGCAGCTTTTCCAGCTGCCAGCTGTGGAAGTAGGCGAAGAAGGGGCCGAACTGGTAGCGCAACATGCGCTGGGGCAGGCCGATGTCGAAGGCCCGGTCATAGGCCGCGGCCGCGCGGTCCCATTTTTCAAAATAAACCCAGTTGGTGCCTAAGTTGAACCAGGCGAACGCGTTGCCGGGCTCGGCTTCGGTTTCCCGTTGGGCCTGCTGCAGCGCGGCCTGGCGGTTGTAGTCGGTATCCCAATGGGGCCCCAGCAGGCGTTGTATGCGGCTTTGACTGGCCATGGGGTACACCAAAATATACACCCGGTTGAACGCCTGCCAATCCGCGTCGAGTTCCTCGTAAGGCACCCGCCGGTCGGGCCCGCGGAAGGAATCTTGCACGATGAACACGCCTTGCCCATCGTCGTAGCCGGTGAGGAAGAGGTAATGCCCGGCCCAACGGTCGTCGCCGGGCCAATAGCCTTCGTCGAGCAACATGCCGGTTTCAATCATCACCGGATAGCCAGCGGCCAGGAAGCCTTTGAGGGTCTCGAGGGTGCCGCCGACGCGAAACTCGGCCCACAGGTCCGGCACCTCTTCCTGCACATAGGCCACCAGCTCTTCCACATTCACATTGCGGTCCCGGGGGTTAGGCTTGACCACCTGGGCAATGGTTTGCTGGTCGCCCTGCCAGCCCCACCAGGCGAGGTAGAAGGCCAGCGTAGCCGGGCCGCAGTTGTTGATGTCCTGTTGTTCCCAGCGGGGCATGGGGGGCAGCGAGACCTGGGGCGGCAGGGGCGTGGGGGAAGGCGTGGGCGACGGCGAGGGCGTAGGCGTGGGGCTCAGAGCCGGGGTGGGGGAAGGGCTGGCGCGCGGCGTGGCCGTGGGCGGTGGGGCGGTGGCCGTGGGGGTTGGCGTTGGCGTGGCGTAAGCCAGGGTGGGCACCTGGGCCAGGGGGTTGCCCCGCACCGGGTGCAGGGTGAGCCGGGCTCGGGTGAGCCACACATCCACCCGCCATTGGAGGCGCTGGTAGATGGGTGGCCACGCGTACAGGGCGGTCCCCAGCCACCCCAGCGCGGCCAGCACGAAGAAACGGTCGCGCCAGCGCAAGCGGGGGTTGAGGTGCAACGGCGACGGCGCCCAACACAGGGCCCGGCCGATGAGCCCCGCGACCCGGGGCGAGCAACGGCGTTGCCAGGCGACCAACGCCCGCCGCGCCGGAGGCCAATACAGCAGGCCCCACAGCCCCAGGCCAAAGCCGACGGCCCAAAACCACCAGGGAAGCGTCATGGCGTACCTCACAAAAAGGATGATAACGCCAGGAGGGAAACCCGACCACGGAAAAAACGCCCATGCGCTCCCGGGGGATTTGGCCTATGGGGTGGGGGCAAAAGAACAAGCCCCCACCCTGGGGGCTTTGATGTTGTCTGTGGCGAGGGTGGGAGTCGAACCCACAACCTAGGGATTATGATTCCCCCGCTCTGCCATTGAGCTACCTCGCCGAGCGCCCTCAATTGTACCGTAGCTGCAACGGGTTGTCAAATCGGTTGGCGCGCGTGGCGATTTTCCGGTACAATAAAACCCTGGAGGAGGACGCCACGCGGAAGTACGGGCACCGCCATGGCGCCCGTCCCCATCAGAGCCCCCACGGTGGGCGGCCTCTCCACCTCATTGCAAGCGTTGTCCCATCCCCTTTCGGAAGGAGGAACCCCCATGAAGAAGACCCATTGGCGATGGCTCGCACTGGTGCTCATGTTGGCGTTGGTGCTGAGCGCGCTGGCGGCTTGCGGTGGCGGCCAGCAGGAAGCCACCCCCGCGGCCAAGGAAGAAATGACCGAGGCCGCGCCCAAGGCCGAGGCCACCGAAGCCCCGGCCGCGGAAGCCACCGAAGCGCCCAAAGAGGAAGCCACCGAAGCCCCCGGCGGCGAGGAGATGGCCGGCGAATTCACCTTCGGCTTGCTGCTGGTGGGCCCCTACAACGACCGGGGCTGGAGCCAGGCCCACTATGAAGCCGCCAAGCGGGTGGAAGAATCCCTGGGCGTCAAGATGATTTATGTCGACAAGGTCAACCCCGCGGACCGGCCCGGCACCACTTCGGCCCAGCTGGCCGCGGAGCTGGTCAACCAGGGCGCCAAGGTCGTCATCTTCAACTCCGATGACATGAAAGACGACGCCACCGCGTTCGCCAAGGACAACCCCGATGTGTTCGTCATCCACATCTCGGGCGACCAGGTGTGGAAGGACGGCAAGAACTACGAAGAGGTGCCCAACCTGGCCAACCTCATGGGCCGCATGGAGTACGGCAAGATGATTGCCGGTTGCGCCGCGGCCCTCACCACCGAGAGCGGCCAAATCGGCTACCTGGGCCCGCTGATTAACGACGAAACCCGCCGCCTGGCAGCCTCGGCTTACCTGGGCGCCAAGTATTGCTGGGAGAATTATCGCGGCCAGGACCCCGCGGACCTCAAGTTCAAGGTCACCTGGATTGGCTTCTGGTTCCACATCCCCGGCGTGACCCTGGACCCCACCCAGGTCGCGGACGAGTTCTTCCAGAACGGCTACGATGTGGTCATCTCGGGCATCGACACCACCGAAGCGCTGGTGGAAGCCAAGAAGTTCGCCGACCAGGGCCAGAAGGCCTGGGCCATTCCCTATGACTACGAGGGTGCGTGCGAAGAGGCCCCCGAGGTGTGCTTAGGCGTGCCCTACTTCAACTGGTACCCCGGCTACAAGCAACTCATCGAAGCCGCGCAAAACGGCACCTGGGAATCCCAGTTCCTGTGGCTGGGCCCCGATTGGAATGACATCAACAACCACGAGACCTCTTCCGTGGGCTTCATCAAGGGCCCCGGCCTGAGCGACGAAGCGTCGGGCCAGGTGGACCAATTCATCGGCGAACTGGCCAACGGCCTCAACCTGTGGACCGGGCCGCTTTACCTGCAAGACGGCACCGAGTACCTCAAGGACGGCGAAGTGGCCACGGACCAGCAAATCTGGTACCTGCCCCAGCTGCTGCAGGGCATGGAAGGCCAGAGCGTGTCGGAGTAATCCCGCGCCAAGAAGCCTGTTGAAGACCGCCGCGGTTCGGCCTTGTCCGGGCCGCGGCGGTTTCATCATGGTGGGCGGAGGCGGTCCAGCGTATGCAAATCGGTGGGATGTCGGTAAAGGCGAGCTTATACCGCGCTACGGAGGAGGCCATGACGGCAACTTCCCGCCCCATTCGGGTGCTCATCGCCAAGCCGGGTCTCGACGGCCACGACCGGGGCGCGAAAATCGTGGCCCGGGCCCTGCGCGACGCGGGCATGGAAGTCATTTACACCGGCCTGCGCCAAACCCCCGAAATGATTGCCGAAGCCGCGCTGCAAGAGGATGTGGATGTGGTGGGCCTGTCCATCCTCTCGGGCGCGCACATGACCTTAGTGCCCCAGGTGTTGGAAGCCCTGCGGGCCCGGGGCCTGGGCGATGTACCCGTCATCGTCGGCGGCATCATCCCGCCGCAGGATGTGCCCAAACTGCTGGCCTTAGGCGTGTACAAAGTCTACGGCCCCGGCGCACCCACCCGCCAAATCGTGGCCGACATCGAGGCCGTGGTGCGCGGCTCGGCCCAACCGGAGGGTTCCCCCGCATGAACGACTGGGCCGCCCAAGTGCTGCAAGGCGACCGACGGGCCCTGGCCCGGGTGCTCACCTGGGTGGAAAACGCCGCGGCCGAGGGCCGCGCCGCGTGGCAGGCCCTCTTCCCCCATGCCGGGCGGGCGCACATCGTGGGCGTCACCGGGCCGCCGGGCGCGGGCAAATCCACCCTGGTGGCCGCGCTGGTGCAGCATTGGCGGCAGCACCACCCCCAGCAGCGGGTGGCCGTGCTGGCCGTGGACCCCAGCAGCCCCTACACCGGCGGCGCGCTGCTGGGCGACCGGGTGCGCCTCACCCCCCGGCTGGCCCAGGACCCGGCCGTCTTCTTCCGCAGCATGGCCTCCCGGGGCGCGGTGGGCGGCCTGGCTCAGGCCACCGAACAGGCCGTGCAGGTGCTCGACGCGGCCGGCTACAACCCCATCTTCGTCGAAACCGTGGGCGCCGGCCAGGCCGAGGTCGACATCATGCGCTTAGCCCACACCGTGCTGGTGGTGCAGGCCCCCGGCTTAGGCGACGACATTCAGGCCATCAAGGCCGGGATGCTCGAAATCGCCCACATTCTGGTGGTCAACAAAGCCGACCGGCCCGATGCCCAACGCACCCGCCGCATTTTGGAGGAAATGCTCCGCTTGGGCCCGCGGCGCGCCGCGGCCTGGCAGCCCCCTGTGCTGCTCACCGTGGCCACCACGGGCCAGGGCGTGCCCCAGGTGGCTCAGGCCATTGTCGCCCACCGGCAGCATTTGCAGCGCAGCGGTGCATGGCAACAGCACGAAGCCCGGCGCTTGCAGGCCGCGTTGGAGCGCGCGCTGCGCGACGCGCTGTGGCGTCGCTGGCGGGCCCGGGTGGAACCCGGCCGCTACGATGCGGTGCTGCAGGCCCTGGCCCGCCGTGAGCTGACCCCCGACCAGGCGGCCGCGCAGCTGCTGGACGACGCGCCCACGTTGCCCACACCCCCGCCGCGCGGCGACGCCGGTTCCCCCTGAGGAGGCCACCCATGTTTTACACCCCCCGCTTGCGCTTGCGGGCCATCACCCGCGCGGATTTGCCCTTGTTCGTCGCCTGGATGAACGACCCCGAGGTGCACCAATACATCACCACCATCTGGCCCTTGAGCATCGAAGACGAAGAGGAGTGGTTCACCCGCCAGCGGCAGCTGCCTTTGGAGCAACGCCCCCTGACTTTTGAAGTGCGGGAGGGCGACGGCTGGCGACCCATTGGCAACATGGCCCTCATTCACATCGCCTGGCGGCACCGCTGGGCCGAGCTGGCCGTGGCCATTGGCGAAAAGGCCTATTGGGGCCAGGGCTATGGCACCGAGGCCCTCCAGGCGTTGGTGGGCATCGCCTTCGAAATCCTCAACTTACAGCGGGTGCAGCTGGAAGTGTATGACTTCAACCGCCGGGCCCAGCGGGCCTACGAAAAAGTGGGCTTTCGGCTCGAGGGCCGGCGTCGGCGGGCCATTTACTACCGGGGCGCGTATCACGATTCCCTGATGATGGCCGTGCTGCGGGAGGAATGGACCCCGCCGCCCTGGTGGCGCGAGTGGCCATACCCCGGCGCGGCCGTGCAGGGCAGCCCGGCCCCTTGATTTTCCCTCGGCCAATTTCACACTTTTTTCACGCCAACCTCCTACAACCGGGGTGTACATTCCCCTCAGGAGGTTGGCCATGTTCCGACGAGCGCGCTTTTGGCGTCTTTTCGCGTGGGGGGCGGTGGTGCTGGCCCTGCTGGCTGGGGGGCTGGCCTGCCGCTTAAGCCTGGGCACCGGCTCGCAGGCCACCGCGCCGCCGGTCGCGACCCCGACCGGTGCGCCCACCACAACCCCCGCCGGGGGAACCAACGCGCCGGTGCGCCGCCCTTTGGGTCTGCCCTTCGGCGTGTGGCAGCCGGCCCGGTTGAAAGCCGCACCCCCCGGCGAGCATCAAACCCGTCCCGGCGAGCCGCCCCCGGCCCAGGCCACCTTGTGGGACCGGCCTACGGGCCAGGACCTGCAACCCGGCCAGCCCGTGGTGCCCCAGGGCGGCGATACCTACACCCGCAACATCTACGAACGCCCCTTCGTCGAAAACACCCAGGATACTTACTTCCCCGACCTGGACATCACCGAGGCCCGCTTGAGCCTGGACGCGCAATGGGTGTATGTCACCATCGTGCTTTACGGGCTGCACCCCGATGTGGGCTTTCCTCAGGGCAGCTATGGCGTGGAGCTGGACCTGGACCGGGATGGCCGGGGGGACCTGCTGGTGTGGGTGGAGCGGGGCGTGCAGAGCACCGAGTGGGCCGACACCCGGGTGGCCGTGTATGTCGATGCCGACGAAGACATGGGCGCGGCCCGAGCCTGCCTGCCCGATGCGCCCTTCAATGGCACCGGCTACGAGCGTCTGCTGTATTACGAAGCCCGGGGCGAGGACCCGGACCTGGCCTGGGCCCGCTGGGTGCCCGGCGAGCGCCCCGTGGTGCAACTGGCCTTCAAGCGCACCCTGCTGGAAGGTCGCGACCAGTTCACCTGGTGGGTGTGGGCCGATGGCAAGCTGAACTGGCCCGCGGCCATGAACTTCCACGATAGCATCCCCTTCCCCAACGCAGGGTCGCCTTACCCCGACCATCCCTTGTTCCCCGCGCGCGCCATCGCCCGGGTGGACAACACCTGTCGCGGCGCGTTTGGCTTCGAGCCCACCGACGAAGACCTGGCCTGCCATGTGTGCCCGCCC
>Ga0256833_1000338_pt1 | contig 37081 bp, 44 predicted proteins | sample 356284metaG_FD_190535 | JGI IMG/M metagenome (GOLD analysis project Ga0256833, IMG submission 190535) | Hydrothermal vent microbial communities from Mid Atlantic Ridge, Atlantic Ocean - 356-284 | ecosystem: Environmental > Aquatic > Marine > Hydrothermal vents | place: Atlantic Ocean: Mid... | reverse complement strand
CTCAAATCGGATTTAGAAAAATATATAAAAATAATTAACCCTTGAACATCTCGTTGTAGCCCTCAGCGAGTTCTACGTTGACGTGAACTACCGCCTTGTTCGTGTTCTTGAACGGGTAGTCTTCCGTTATGTCTGGCAGGTTGTCCGCCTGTTCTTGGGTGGTAATGACCGCTCCGGCCGGGACGAACTTTCCGTCGGGAATCGTTATTATTCCGTTCCTTCCTATAACTTTGGCACCCGGCTCTATTACGCAGTTGCTACCCACCTTAGCCCTGAAAATTAGAGCCTGCATTCCTACGAAGGTGTGATCTCCGACGTAAGCCGGACCGTGGATCTGGCACTGATGGGCAAGCGAAACGTTGTTGCCGATGTAAACGGCATACTTCTTACCGTTGACCTCTATAAGATTCTTCTCGATCGGTTTTCCTTCCTTATCGTAAGTTTCGAGGGCGTGAATTACGACACCATCCTGCACGTTCGAGTAATCTCCGATGTATATCGGCATACCCTCGTCTCCCCTAATCGAAGCATGAGGCGATACGCAGACGAACTTTCCTATGTGAACCGCTCCTATTACGGTAGCATAGGGATGGACGAAGGCCGTGGGATCTATGTCCGGCATCGTGTGCTTCTTATTCCACTCAGTTATCGGATTCGGGTGAACGTTCGGCGGGATGGTTTTATCGGTTTGTTCGGTCTTCTCAGCAGTCTTCGTTTCCTCCTGCGTAGAACATCCGGCCAATACCAACGCCACCAAAAGCAGGGGCAGAATGTATTTCCACCTCATCATCATATATACCGCTAAAGAAAATATATAATAATTATGAATTAGGTGTGCCGAAATATGATAGAGGTGGAGGATCTCGTTAAAGAGTTCGACGGATTCAGAGCTCTGAACGGTATCAGCTTTAAAGTGAATGAAGGTGAAGTTTTTGCCTTCTTAGGACCCAACGGAGCCGGAAAGACAACGACCGTAAACATCCTCACGACGTTGTTAAAGCCGACGAGCGGAAGGGCATACGTTGCCGGATACGATGTCGTCCGAAACGCTAAGGATGTCAGGAGGAAGATAGGTGTAGTCTTTCAGGATCCGAGCCTTGACAGGGATCTGACGGCATACGAAAACCTGCTGATTCACGCGGGAGTTTACGGAATAGAAAAGCCGGACATAAAATGGGCACTCGAGTTCGTCGGACTTTGGGAGTTCAGGAACAAGGTTGTGAGGTTTTTTAGCGGAGGTATGCAGAGAAGACTTGAAATCGCGAGAGCGCTGTTGCACGAACCCGAAGTCCTGTTCTTGGACGAACCCACCCTCGGACTCGATCCTCAAACGAGGGCCAAGATATGGGAGCTGATAGATTCCCTCGACGTTACCGTTTTCCTGACCACACACTACATGGATGAGGCCGAGAGACTCGCGGACAGGGTTGCGATAATAGATAGGGGAAGGATAATAGCGATCGGAAGTGTAGAGGAGTTGAAGAGGATGGTGGGTGGGGATCTGATATTCCTTAGGGTCGAAGGGAAATTCGAAGGAATCGAGCACGTCGTTTTGCCCGACGGGAGGATAATGATCGAAGTTAAGAATGCCACGGAGTTCATACCGGAACTGTTCGAACTTGCAAAGGCCAAGGGATTTAGGATAGTCGAAATAGAATACAGAAGACCGACTCTCAACGATGTTTTCCTTCAGCTGACGGGGAGGGAGATCAGGAATGGAGAGGATGATTCGCTCAAGTTCGCAATCGCGAGGAGGTTTAGAAGATGAGACCGTTCACCACGATGGTTTACAGACAGCTTAAGAGATTCGTTAGGGCGAGGTCGAGATTAATCGGATCGATCGCCAACTCCGTCGTATGGCTCGTTTTCTTCGGAGTGGGTTTCAGCGGATTCGTAAAAAACTACCTGAGCTTCCTCGCCCCCGGAATATTCATCATGGCAGTCTTCAATTATAGCGTTTTCAGCGGGATGAGCGTTATATGGGATAAGGAGTTCGGATTTCTCAAGGAGGTTTTGGTAGCTCCTTCCTCAAGGAAGGAAGTGATTGCGGGAAGGATATTCGGAGATTCCCTCGTCTCAATAGCACAGGGTCTGCTGATTCTTATTCTATCCTTCGGACTGGTGAGAATGAATCCGCTCGGAATACCTCCCGCAACGTTTTTCGGTTTTGCCGTGGCCTTGTGCTTTTCCAGCATGGGTGTAGTAATAGCCTTGAAAATGAAAAGTATGGAGGGATTTCACGCGATAATGAGCGTTTTAATCCTGCCAACGATATTCCTCAGCGGGGCTTTGTTTCCCATCAAATACATGCCCGCTTGGATGAGAGTTATCGCCTACCTGAATCCGATGACATACGCCGTGGATGGGGCGAGGTTTTTCCTCACCGGAATTGGTGAAATAGGAGCGACTTTCGACTTTCTGGCAATTTCAATAGTTTCTGTCGTTTCGATTTTGCTCGCAACGATATCCTTCGAGAGAACGGGTTTGGAATGATTATTATACGGTTAGATCAATTAACGGCATGGAGCCGATAAGAATCGTAACTCCACCTCTGATGGCGAACTGCTACCTTCTGGCGGACGAAAGACCCGCCATCATAGACTGCGGAGGTGACTCTTCGTTCATCGTAAAGGCTTTGAGCAGATACCTGAATCCGAAGGAGATAGAGTTCGTATTCCTGACGCACTCCCACTTCGACCACGCGATGGCGTCTCCGGATTTGAAGAGGTGGTTCGAATGCAAGGTGGTCATGCACGAGATGGAGTTCGAGCTCCTGAAGTCCGGCTACTCGCTGTTCGGCTACCGCTTTTACGTCGAGCCGGACTTTCTCGTTAAAGATGGGGACGTTTTTGAGTTGGGGGAGATAGAGCTCAGGGTAATCCACACTCCCGGCCACACTCCCGGAAGCGTCTGCTATTACGAGCCAAACAGGAAGTGGCTGTTCAGCGGGGATACGGTGTTCTCACACGGAGCGTTCGGGAGAACCGACTTGCCCGGCGGAAACTCCTCGGAGCTCATAAAATCGCTTGAAAAGCTTTCGAAGCTCGACGTGGAAAAGCTCTACCCCGGACACGAGGAACCGGTGGAGAACGCCAGAATGCACATCCTCAAGGCACTCGAAATAGCTAAGACTATCCTGTAATGAACGAGCTTACGACCAATGGGAAAAGCGAAAGTGTTAACATCTATTCCATCAAGAATTATTCCTATGAGAATTATTCCTCGAAGAATAGATATCGAAAGGGTGGAAAAGGCAAAGCCTTGGAGAATGATATACGGGAGAAGGAAGACCGGAAAAACGTTCCTGATCGAAAACTTCACGGATTACGATTACTTCTTTTTCGTAAATCGTGATACCACAGTTTTGGATAAGAAAACCGGTGAAAAATACAACTACAAGGAATTTTTGACAATTCTGAGAGCTTTAATGGGTAATCGGATCGTAATAGACGAATTTCACAGGTTGCCGGAGGACTTCTTGGACTTTCTGCATTCGATCGGTAAGAAGGGGGAGCTAACGTTGATAACTTCTACCCTCTGGCTTTCGAAAAAACTTCTGAGCGGGAGAAGTCCTCTCCTGGGACTGGTCTATCCTGTGAGAATAGGGTTGATAGACGAAAGGGACATCTTACTTGAACTTTCTAAGGACTTGTCGGGAAAAGAACTTATCGAAACGGCTGTGTATCTAAGGGAGCCGTTCTTAATTCCATACTACAAACCTCCGATTAGAGATTTCTTGGCGAGCTACCTATACGAAGCTCGATTGATGATTAAAGAGCTGATAGGGGAGATATTCGACGAAGAGCGGAGGGAGCTCACAAACGTATACGAGGGAGTAATGAAGGCGGTCGCGGATGGCAGAAACGTCAGCACCGAAATTTCGAGTTTACTTTTTTCGAGAGGTCTGCTGGCGAAAGATAACCCCGGAGTCCTTCAGAAGTATCTAAACGTTCTAACGGAAATGGGTGTTCTCGAACGGGTAATAGTTTACGGAAAAAAGAGGTTCAGATACTACCATGCCTCCCCTCTAATCGATCTGCACTATTACTTGGAGGAAAAGTATTCCTACACAGAGATAGATGTCAGCGTCGATTTCATAAGGAAAGTGATAAATGCGAAGATTCCGTTTCACGTCGAACAGTTCTTCAGAAACCTTCTCTCTAAAGTTTTAGGATTGACGCATCAGAGAATCGAAGAAAGAGATTTTGATATAGACGTAGCTCTGTTTGAGTTTAAGAAAATCAAGCTCGTCGGAGAAGTTAAGTGGAAGAACTTCGTCAGCAGAAGTGAAATCAGAAAGATCGAAGATTCCCTCGGAAAGTTCAAATGCAGGAGGGTTTTGATAGTTCCGGATAAGAATTGTGTCGAAAGAGAACCGGAAGGAATAGACATGTGGGATGTTGAGGATGTTCTGGAGCTTGTTCGGGGTTTGAAAGCATGAAAGTGGGAGTTTTACTCGTCGGGCTTAAGATTCCCGAGAACGTAGGATTTATAGCGAGGGTGATGAAGAACTTCGGATTCGAGGAACTGTATTTATGCGACTGCAGGGTTACGAAGAAGTCCTTCATGACCGCATCCCACGCCAAAGATCTCCTAAGAAATGCCAAGATTTTGAAAGATTTCGAGGAAGTCCTCGAATACACGAACGTTTTAGTTGGAACGACCGGCGTTACCGCGAAAGCTCAGGAGAGATACATAAGGAGACCCGTATTCAGCCCGGAAGAGTTGAGGATGTTTTTGGAGGGAAAGGAGGGAAAGATCGTCGTAGCTTTCGGAAGGGAGGATTACGGGCTCTTCGACGAGGAGTTGAAGCTATGCCACGCGATAGTAACGATTCCCACGAATCCCGAGTATCCGGTTATGAACGTCAGTCACGCAGCTGCAATAGTTCTATACGAGCTCAGCAAGGGTAAATTCGAGGTTGAGAGGAAAATCTACGCCACCGCAAAGGACATCGAGAACCTCGTAGAAAACTTCGAAAGGCTGATGCGGGCGGTGTGGTATCCCAAGCACAGGATAGAGAGGACGAAAATAGCTCTGAGGAGGATCTTGGGGAGGGCGGTGATAACGAAGAGGGAGCTTACGGTCCTCCACGGCATAGTCACGAAAACCGTAACCTACGTGGAAAAGCTTAAGGAAGAGCTCAGCAGAAGGGAATGAACTTACCCTCCCTTTTGACGAACTCCAGAAACCTCCTGTAAGTTTCGTGCGAGTTTAGGGTTTCACCATCCCCGACGCATATCAGCTTCCTCTTAGCCCTCGTTAACGCGGTGTTAAGCCTTCTGAGATCCGCGAGAAACCCCAAATCTCCTTTTCTGTTGCTCCTGACGAACGAAATTATTACCACTTCCTTCTCCCTCCCCTGATAGCCGTCGACTGTATTCACCTCAACATCGAGCTTCGAGCGGAGGAGATCCACCTGATCCTCGTATGGCGTTATTACACCCACCCATTCCTCCCTAACACCAATTTCGAGCAACCTTTCTACTATGTTCACGACTATTTTTGCCTCCAATGGATTTTCCCTCGATGTCGATCCCCTCCTCCGCCTTTCCCACCTGTCTGGACATTTGGACGTGTCCACGAAGACCAGAACGTTCTCCGGCCTTAGTATTTCGTCCCAAGGCTCTCCGAATTCAGGAGGTTTAACGCCCAAATCCCTGAGAGTTATGTTCCTAACGCTCTCGTCCGCCTTTATCCTTCCGCCGTAGAATTCCTCGTTCGGGAACTTCATCAGCCAGGAGTTCATCCTATACTGAACTTCGAGCATTGCAGAATTCTGAGGATGTTTGGAAATCAGCATCTCGAATAACGTCCTGCTCAACTCCTTAGCCTTCAAAACCGTCGGAGGTAGCTGTTTGTGATCTCCAGCCATCACGAACCTCTCAGCCTTAGAGATTTAGAGATCGGAATCAGAACGCTCGGAATCGTAGCCTGAGTAGCTTCATCCACGACCACGACGTCGAAATCGTTCTCAAGAAGGAACGCCGTGGAGTTCGTGCTTAAGACCACTTCCGCGCTTTCGATCAACTCCTTCTCTATCTCCTCCTCCAACTCCTTGGCCTTTTCCAAAAGCTCTCCTGCCCTTCTGTTGAACTCTATCCACCTCGCCATGGATTCTATCACTTTAGCACTCAAACCCCTCGCTCCCCTTCGCTTTTTAGCAAGCTCCAGTATCTCTTCATCGCTCAAACCCCTTCTCAGCTGGGGAACAGGTTTCCTGTAGGAATCGCGCTTTGCGATTATATCTTCCGCAATCCTCCTAAGCTTCAAAACCTCCGAAAACTTCGGATGCCTCTCGATCTTAGAAAAGAGAGTGGTTTCCTTCAGATCCTTCGAAACTCTCGCCGGATGACCCAGTCTAACCAACTCCACCCTTCCCTTCAACCTTTCTACGAGATTGTCCACGGCAACGTTGCTTTCCGCGGTGGCGAGGACCCTATTTCCCCTCCTAACCTCCTCCACTACGAACTCGACGAGCGTTTTGGTCTTTCCGGTTCCGAACGGGCCGTGGATTAGGAAGAAATCTTTGCTCCCCAAAGCCAAGCTAACCGCCTTCCTCTGACTTTCGTTTAATTTCGAGGAGTGGAATTCCTCCGGCTCGGGCTTTTCGGGAGCTCTCAATCCCAAAGCGAATTCCAAAGCTCTAACTCCGTTCTCGTTCAGATTCCTCAGATTTTCGATCATCCTCTTGAACGTTATCTCGCTTACGAACAGATCTATTCTGACGTTTCTCAAGTTCTTGGGAACGGATTCGAGCGCTACCACAACGTATCTGCTTCCCTTCTCAACAACCACACCCACGTAATCGCTCTTCAAAGGATTCCCGTAGCTAACTATTACCGAATCACCAACGGCTATGTCTGTCCTTATCTTCCTGCTCCTCCCGAACTTCACGAGCTTGTATCCAAACTCCTCCCCTATTACCTTGCCGTTCAAACCCAAAATAGCCCTACCCAGTCTTTCCCTCTGCTCACCGCTGAGCCTTCGCATCTCTTCTCTCATCGCGGATATTTCCGCTTCCCTCTCAATTTCAACGAGCTCTATGAGTTTCCTCACGAACTTCTCAGTCGCAGGAAATTTCATCACCACTCAGAGCGACCGAAACTCATCATCGGCGATTGAAAAACAGTCCCTGCTTCTTTATAAGCCTTCTGCTACCGCAGAAAGGACAGTAGAGGTTTGGTATGTGGAGAGGGCCGGAATAACCTGTAACCCGCCTTACTATTATGTCGAACTCCGAGCCACATCTCGTGCAGTATAGGTTCTCTATTCTGGATTCCATGATGTCAGGAAGATGGGAGGATTAATAACTAATACGGAACTGTAAACATAACCTGAGTGGCGGTTCTAAGCTTTCTCCTAATCGGGGCGATTTCATACATGTGGAGAACCATGACGTCCTCGACGAATCTGTCGTATCCGAACGCCCTTTTTATGAATTCCGCATGGAGCCTGTCCCTAACGTATACGAGCGTGTCGTTGCCGATACTGCACATCTCCAATATTATCGGGATTTTGAATTTGTTCCAGTCCAACTCGTCCACGTATTGGGCTATGAATTCGAGTTCCTTTCTTTCTATGAGGTATTCGTTTCCATCCCTCGCCCTTATCGTCGGATACTTCTCCTTAAGCATTTCGGCGAGAGTTCTGCTCCTCTGCGGAAGGTGTTTGTTTACGGCTTCTATCATCCTCGCCAGAGCCCTTTCGGATATTTCCATCACCAAATCACCTCCAACTTAATATCACCAGATTTAACTCCAAATTCCTCGGCAAAGTTTCCGTTTCTGACGCTAAGCTCTAACGTTCCGAAGCTCCCTATCAACGCCAGAGGCTCGCCCAACTCGACATCCGAATACGTTCTGACCATGGGGATGTGTTCTCCCCTAAAGTAAAAGCCTTTTGCTCTCCTTATATCCTCTGCCTTGACGTTCGTTATCGCGTTTCCGAATCTGTCGATGAATACTATCCTACATTTCAATTCGTTTTCCACGATATCGTAATCGTCCAATTCAAGCTCCGCTATATCTCCATCGTAGGGCTCAGCGATTTCCTCGAGCCTTCCTAATGAAGCGTAGGCTGAGGCCGGAGCAAAGACGTCCCTTCCGTGAAACGTTGCAGAAAGCTCTCCAGTTAACTTCGACGTCTTATCCTCATTTATCACCCAAACCCTTTTTATGCCGTCCTCTTTGGCCGAAGGATAGAGAATTCCGTTGTCCGGTCCTATGAACACGTAATTCTCGCATTCCAAAGCCAAAGCTAATCTGTCGCACCCAACACCCGGATCGACTACCGCAACATGCACAGCTTTCGGGAAAAACCTGTAGGAGTGAAACAGCAAAAACGCACCCTGATAAACGTTCTGAGGCTCTATGGAGTGCGTTATGTCTATTATTTTAGCGTTTGGATTTATCTTCAGTATTACGCCCTTCATAACTCCGGGATAGAAGTCTCCGAAGTCCGTGAGTAGTGTTACTATCATCGGGGAAAGTTTTCTTCGAGCGGAAAAAACGTTTGCGTATTTAACCGAAAACGATTTTTAATCTATACAAACGAGTCATTTCGATGAAGGTAGTCATAATGGCCGGTGGTTACGCGACGAGGCTCTGGCCGATAACCAAGACTAAGGCTAAGCCCCTCCTACCGATAGGCAAGAAGAGGATAATAGACCACGTATACGAGAAGGTTTCCAAGTTCGGGGATGTTTACATTTCGACTAATAAAAGGTTCGAAGAGGACTTCAGGAGATGGGCCGAAGGAAAGGATGTCGAACTCATAGTGGAAAATACGACGAGGGAGGAAGAGAAGCTCGGTGCCGTGAGAGCTCTGGCGGAGGTTGCCAAAGTCATAGACGACGATCTTTTGGTCGTCGCCGGAGATAACCTGTTCTCCTTCGACTTGGACGGATTCGTTAAGTATTACGAAGAGAAGAGGAGAGCGGTAGTTGCTCTATACGACGTAGGAGATTACGAGCTCGCGAAGAGATACGGTGTCGCGGACGTAAACGGGGAGAGAGTGGTGAAGTTTTATGAAAAGCCAGAAAAGCCGAAATCGACGCTTGTGGGTGTAGGTATTTACGCGCTACCAAAGGATACTATAGAACTACTTTGGGAATTCGTCAGGACTAACGAGAAGCCGGACAACTTGGGTGATTTCTTAAGTTGGCTGTGCGAAAGAAGCGAGGTTTATGGTTATCCATTTAACGGAATATGGTATGATGTAGGTAACCCGGACTCTTACATAGAGGCTTTTAAGTTCTACATGGACGAGTTCGTGGATGAGAGTGTAAAGGTAGACAAAGCTGCCAAGATAATCCCGCCCGTAGTCATAGAAGAGGGTGTGGAGATTAGGGGAAGGTCGATAGTCGGTCCATACGCCTACATCGGAAGGAACTGCATAATAGAGAGCTCGGACGTCAGCGACTGCGTGATATTCGATAGGGTAATTTTGAGGAGGGCGAGGATCTGGAGGAGCATCATAGATGAGGATTGCGAGATAAGGAATCTAGAGCTAAGCGGTTCAATAATAGGAGGACACGCGAAGATTCAGAGGGGTGACTGAATTTTTGGTAAGGAATCGACCGCCCCACTATCTCTGAAGAAGGGATCGCCTAAAACGACGTGATCGCACGTTTTTAGTATCTCTTCTATACTCTCTTTAACCTCCCTCAAACTCCCGCATATGGCGAACTTTTCCATAAGGACATCCCTGAACTTCAAGATTTTACCGAACTCGTCGAATTCGAAGAGATTTCCTCCTCTCTGCCTTACCGAAATCAACCTCATGAAATCGATTTTAGAAAATTCGCGACACATCTCTAAGAATCCGAAAGTTTCGACGAACCTCTTACTGCTGCACGAAACTATGGCGGTAGCCAGCAGTAAATCCTGCTCGAACTCGCTCGGAAGGATTAGGGAAGGAGCATACGCCACCTTCACGACATCTCTCCTTAAAAAGGAGAATATCCACCTCAGAAATTCGGGATAACAGTAGTTGAACAGAATTCCGTCGGCAATTTCGGAAGCTCTGGCCGTTATTATCGGACTCGAACACCCGCAGAACACCGGAACATCCAAATCCCTCTTCGCCCTTTCCAAGCACTTGAGCGTTATTTCGAGTGCTTTTTTCGGATCTTCGAAGCTCCCCGGAGCTATTCCCAAAATAACTTCATGCCTTTTCTCTAACTTTTTGATTTTACGAATTATCTCCGAACAACTCCTCCTCAAAGGAGAGACTATTCCAAAACCGATTGGAACGGAAACGTGGTCGGAAATCAAGTCCGCAACGTAAAACGGATCTTTGAAAAGGGGATTTTCGCCGATCCAGATTACTACTCCGGCCTTATCCGCCTTAACCGCCACATCCACCAATTCCGAATCGGGCAGATCCCCGTTGATGTTCAAACCTAAAAGTTCAGATAGCCGTGCCTTTCGAGCCATTCCACCTGAGGATTCGTGTATCTCCAGACTATATCCGCTCTGTCCTTCTTGAAAGGCCAAGGAACTACGATCACGACGTCTCCTTCCCTAATCCAGACTCTCTTCCTCATCTTGCCCGGTATCCTCGCCAACCTCTCAACACCATCCTCACACCTAACCTTAACGTGTCCCGCACCGAGCATCGTCGTAACTATTGCGAGCAGTTCCCCTTTACTTTTATCCGGCAGTTTAACCCTAACTACCTCCTCCTCCATTCAATCACCTCCCCTTAATTTTTCTCTAACATTTTCTAAGATTTTGTTTAAATACTTTGCTACCGCCTTTTTCAAGTCCAAAGGATGGAGATTACCGGATTTGAAGTCGGAAGCGAGCTCCTCGAACGATACGTATTCAACATCTCCGCCGAACTTCTCCTCCCTCTCGATCAGAATCCTACCGAACCTCGGGAATATGTAATAACGGACTATCTGGATTATCGGGTTGTCCTCTATCTGACCCTTGGGACAGTAAGCCTTCAGTATCTTCCTCTCAACTTCCTCCTCCGAATCCCTCACGGATATGTAGTTGCCCTTAGAAGAGCTCATCTTCTCCCCGTCCAGTCCTACGAGAATTGGAGTGTGCAGACAGACCGGAGCTTTGTAACCAAGCTTGGGCAGATTCTCCCTCGCGAGCATGTGTATCTTCCTCTGATCCATCCCCCCAACGGCTAAATCCACTCCCAGGTGGGCTATGTCCAAGGCCTGCATGAGAGGATAGATCATCTGCGATACCATAGGATCCTCCTTCCTCCTGCTCACCTCATCCATGCTCCTCCTCGCCCTGTTCAGGGTAGTTATTCTGGCCATCCTGAGAACGTCCAAAACGTAATCCCTGCTAAGCTGGTATTCGCTCCCCAAAACGAATTTTGCCTTGGTTTCGTCCAAACCCAAGGCTATGAACGCCTTTTTGTTGAACTCCGCTATCCTCCTTATTTCGTCGAAGTTTCCCTTCTCGTTCAGATACGCGTGAACGTCTGCGAGCAGGACTATTATCCTGAATCCGACCCGTTGTAAGTCCATCAGCTTTTGAACGGTCATCATGTGGCCGAGATGAATCTCACCGCTTGGCTCGTAGCCGACGTAAGCGGTGGGCTTTTCGTTTGTTTCCAAGAGTTCTCTCAATTCATCCTCCGTAACCACCTCTTCAGCGTTCCTCTTGACGAGGGCCACCTTTTCCTCCAAGTCCATGCTTCGAGCACCCCCCGCCGTCTTAAATAATCATCGCGAGATTCCAGCAAATCACTACGGCAAGCAGAACGGTTACGCAGATCAGGAGAAATCCACTGATGAACCTTACCGCATATAGGATGGATTCTCTCGGAGAAAGAACGTATACGAGCGATAGAATGAGCATGGACGTTATCTTGATAGCTACGTATTCCATCGGACTCATGCTTCTGACGAGTTCGTTCGCCTCCTGCAACCCTATGCTCATTCCGTACAGTGTCGTAGCAATGTCTATAACGTTCAAAACGTTCGCCAATATGACGAGTCTCATGATACTGGTTCGAAGACTATTCCCAACCTTTTGGCGTATTCGTATGCCTCTCTCATCTCGTTGAAGGATGGCCTCCTTGCTATTTCCCTCCACCTCTCCGGATACCTCGCTACCAGATACTCGGGCCTATACTGCTCCATTATGTTGACGAGGGCTCTTGGGCAGTTTTCGGCTATCCATTTAAGAATTGGTTTGGTGCAGCACTCCAAGTGGTTAGGCAAGACGAGGTGCCTTATTATTATGTCCGCCCAGTCGTGAGCCCACTTCACGTTCCTCGTAACCACCTTCCAGTAGTTTTTGACGAGACTCAGCCTCTCAGCACATCTGTCGTTCCCGTATTTGAAGTCGGGAAGCCATATATCTATTACCTCCCTCAGAAGTTTCATTGTCTCCTCGCTGCAGAACATGTTGCTGTTCCATAACTGAGGGACGTTCACCTCAAGATACCTGAAGCTTTCGAGTATCACGTTTAAATTTGGAGTGGGATCTCCTCCGACGTGGTTTATGTTCCTTGCCCCGTCCTCCCTGAGTTCCTTTTGAATCAGAGCGAGTCTTAAGGCGTCAACCTCCACGCCATCCTTGGGATACTCCTGACTTATATCGTAGTTCTGGCAGAAGACGCACTTGAAGTTGCACCCTCCGTAAAATATCGTCCCACTCGGAACCAAAGGAGCTTCCTCGCCGTAGTGAAGGAAGTAGCTGTGAACGTAAGCCTTATCCACCCCGCAAACCCCCTCCTTCTCCTTCCTATTCACTCCGCACCTCCTCTCGCAGAACTCGCACCTCTCGTAGATCCTATTCGCTATCTCTATCTTAACGTCGAGAAAGTTCGGTTCCGCCTCATCCAAATCGACATCTTCGGCCTTCACCTTGCTGAATACGGCATCGAACTCCTTGGAAAGTCTGTCGTGCAACTCCCATAGCTCCTTCGTTCCGAGCTTGGAAGGATCCCTCGCCTGAATACTCTTGCATATTCTGAACTTCGCCGGTTTTTCGTCGTTCATAACCGCCCTATACCAGCTGAGCCTCCTGCGAACTTCCGGATCGTCCCAGACGAATATCGAATCCGGCCTCAACATCTATAACATCTCTACACCAAAACTATATTTCGATTCCGACAAAAGGGTTAATAAGTTGGAGGAGAACGTTCGGGCATGTTCAGGAGTGTAGGTGGTGTGTTGCACGTCGAAAATGTGAGTTGCGTCGAACTCGTCGATGAGTTGGGAACTCCCCTATACGTCACTTCCAAGGCCAAGCTCGAAGAGAACCTTAGAGCTTATAAAGATGCTTTTCCCGACGCCGGACTGCTTTACGCGGTTAAGGCGAACAACAACCTTTCCATCATGAGGATCGTGGCGAAGCACGGATTCGGTGCGGACGTTTTTAGCGGAGGAGAGCTTTACATGGCGTTGTTGTCCGGATTTAAGCCGGAAAGAATCCTATTCAACGGAAATTCGAAGAGCGACGAGGAGATAAGGATGGGAATTAGGACGGGAGTTAAGTTCAGCGTGGACAGTTTGGACGAGCTACACTCGATTTCGGAAATAGCCGTGGGGGAGGGGAGGGAAGTTGAGATAGCCTTCAGAATTAATCCCTCCATAGATCCGAAAACCCATCCGAAGATAGCTACCGGCCTAAGGACTTCCAAGTTCGGAATTCCTTGGGAGAACGTCATCGACGCATACAGAAAAGCTCTGGAACTACCGAACGTCGTCCCCGTAGGAGTTCACTGCCACATAGGAAGTCAGATAACCGAACTGAGTCCTTTCGTAGAAGCTCTGAACAGGCTCTTCGACGTAGCTTTAAAGCTTGAGGGGATGGGTGTGGAAGTTAAGTTCTTGGATTTGGGAGGTGGATTGGGAATAGATTACGAAGGAAGGGGAGCTCCGACTCCGAAGGACTTTGCGAACGCCATACTGCCGGTGTTCGAAAGGCGTTGCAGGGAGTTAAAATCCGAACCCGAACTCTGGCTCGAACCGGGGAGGAGCATAGTCGGGAACACCACGATCCTTCTGACTAAGGTAAACGCCGTCAAGAAATCATATAAGAACTTCGTAGCGGTTGATGCTGGCTTCAACCTTCTGATAAGACCGGCGATGTATGGGGCATACCATCGGGTTGCCGTAGCAAACAAGATGGACGAGCCCGAGGAAGAGACATACACAATCGTCGGACCTATTTGCGAGAGCGGAGACGTTCTCGCGGAGGACAGAAGGCTTCCGAAGGTCGAAAAGGGGGATATAATAGCGATCTTCGACGCCGGAGCATACGGATTCGTTATGAGCAGTCAATACAACGGTAGGCCGAGATGTGCGGAGGTTTTGGTGGACGGAGATAGGTGGTTCGTTATAAGGGAAAGGGAGAGCTACTACGATCTGATAAACAAGCAGATAATTCCCGACTTCCTTCTATGATCAGCCCCCGTTTTTTCATCATCTAATCAGAACGTGGATTCCTCATCATCTCACCTTCGAACCCGGAGGGACTTCCCTATCCGGATGGAGCAGAACCGGCTTTCCGTCCACATCCGCGGCGAGCACCATCCCCATACTCTCGACGCCCATGAGCTTCGCGGGCTTTATGTTGACCAAAACGGGAACGAGCTTTCCTACGACTTCTTCCGGTTCGTAAACTTCCGCTATTCCCGCCACTATCTGCCTAACCTCCCCACCCACATCGACTTCGAGTTTCATCAGCTTTCTGCTTCCCTTTATCTTTTCCGCCTTAACTATCTTGCCTATCCTTATGTCGAGCTTCGAGAAATCCTTTATGTCTATTTCGACCTCCGCCCTCTCCGCCCTCCTTATCCTCTCCATCATGATCCTCTCCATCTCCTCTATCTTCTTCTCATCCACCTTCTCGAACGGAATGAACGGCTTTTTCAACTCTATCCTTTCAATAGGCTCTAAAGCCTCATCCAAACTCTTCAATTCGATGCTGAGCAGTTCGGCAAGTTTCTTCATCGTCTTCGGCATGACCGGGTAGGAGAAAATCACAAGCGCTTTCACGATCTGAACGCACGATATTAAAACTTTCTCGCATGCCTTCCTATCCTCCTTTATAAGATCCCAAGGAGCCTTCGACTGGAAATACTCGTTTCCGAACTTCGCCAGTTCCATGAAAGCGTCGCTCGCCTCCTTGAACTCCCATCTCCTTATTGCGGAAACTATCTTCTCCTTAACCTCCGCTATCTTCTCCATGACTACTCCATCCACTTCCCCGGCGAGGGTTCCGAAGTTCTTCCATGCGAAGTGGAGAACCCTGTATATGAAGTTGCCCAGAGTCCCGATAACTTCCTTGTTGACCTTTTCCATGAAAACACGCCAAGAGAAGTTCAGATCCTTCTCGTGGGACGTGTAGTTTACTATGTAGTAACGCAGGTAGTCCGGATTGAATCCCGCCCTTAAGTAGTCGTCCTCAACCCATACGACGTAACCCCTGCTCTTCGAAAACGTCTTTCCCTCCACCTTAACCATCCCGCTCGCGACCACCGCTTTTGGCAACGAATATCCTGCCCCCTTCAACATCGCAGGCCAGAATATGCAGTGGTGGTAAACTATGTCGAGGCCTATGAAGTGCGTTATATCGCTGATCTCTCCGTTCTGCCATATCTCCTTCCAGTCCAGCCCCTTAAGCCTACACGCTTGCTCCGTAAAGGATATGTATCCTATGGGGGCATCCACCCACACGTAAACGACCAGATCCTCCCCCGGAAACTTTACCCCCCACTCCAAGTTTCTGGTTATGCACCAGTCCCTGAGCTCCGACCTGACCCACTGCCTCGCGTAGTTCAGAGCGTTTTCCGTTCCCTGCAGTTTGTTCTCCAAGTAATCAATCAAGAAATCCCTGAAAGCCGTCAGCTTGAAGAAGTAGTGCTTCTGCTTTCTGAACTCCGCCCTGCTACCGCATATCTTGCACTTCGGCTCCTTTATCTCCCCCGGCTCCAAGTGCCTTCCGCAACCCTGATCGCATTCATCACCCCTCGCAATGGCTCCACAGTATGGACAAATTCCTTCCACGTATCTGTCCGGCAAAAATCTGTCGCACTTCGGACAGTATGCCAGTTCGATCTCCTTCGCGTAAACGTATCCGTTCTCTATGAGCTTTTTAACGATCTCCTGAGTTCTGCGGTGGTTGTAATCGGCATCAGTCCTCCCGTAAAAGTCGAACTCTACGCATAGCTTTTTGAAAATTCTCTGGAAGTGCTCGTGGTATCTATCGACGAGTTCCTTCGGACTAATTCCCTCCTTTTCCGCGTTTACGACTATCGGAGTTCCGTGGCAGTCGCTCCCGCATATAAAGAGAACTTCTTCACCCATCATCCTGAGGTAGCGAACGTAAACGTCCGCGGGAACGTAGGTTCTTAGATGACCTATGTGAGCCTTTCCGTTCGCGTATGGCAGACCGCAGGTTACGAGTTTCATCTCTAAGCAACGCTGGCAGAAGTAATATAAAGATACCGACAAATCGATATCGGATGCCTACACCCATAGGACTCGTAAAGGGGCCGGCGGAAACCCCCTTGGATTTCAAGTTCATAACTCCCGACAAGACTAAGCTCAAAGTCGGAGAGTTCGTTTACTACGATTTGAACGGCAAAAAGGTTCTCTGCAGAGTGGTTAAAAGATATCCTCTCCGCCTCTATCCCGACCTCTATCTTTCCAAGCCTACGGTCAGTCCCGAAAGGATAGTCAACGCTTTGGGAATCAACGCGAAGGAGTTCGAGCTTTTCGAAGTTAGGGCGACGATAATGGGATACTACGATCCGAACTTGGGTTTCGTCAATCCGAGAATCCCTCCAAAACCGGGTCAGCCGATATACTTGGCGGAAGCTGAGACGATTCAAGAAGCTTTGATGAAGAAAAGACCGGGAGAAATAGGTTCGATGCACATAGGCTACCTTTTGAACAGAGATGAAGACGTCCCGGTCGTCCTCGATGCCGCTTTGGTTACGAGCGAGCACATGTGCATTCTCGCATCTACGGGGAGCGGTAAGAGCTACTTAGCCGGAGTTGTAGTTGAAGAGCTATTAAAGCCATACAACTGCGGAGCGGTGTTAATACTGGATCCGCACGGGGAATACCACACTTTAAAGGAACTGGAAGGATTGGAGGAGTTCAGGCGTGGAGATTACTCTCCAAAGGTTAAGGTTTTGGGAAAAGGGGAGATAAAGATAAGGGTCTGCGAACTCGACTACGACGAGCTCGTAACGCTACTTCCGAGGCTTACGGACAAGATGGAGGCTTTGCTGAACGAGGTTTACAGAGAGCTTTCGGGAAAGCTGTGGACAAGCGAGGATCTGATAGAAAAGCTTGAGGAGATAGCTCAGGAGGATTCAAACTACAGATCCTCCGCATACGGGTTGATATGGAGGATAAGGAGGTTCGTTCAGAGCACGAGCGTTCTGGACGACTACGAGCACATCGAACTTAAGGAGATACTGAAACCCGGCCAAGCTACGGTTTTACAGCTTACCGAGATGGAGGAAATAGAACAGCAGATCTTGGCATGTGTTCTTCTTAAGAGAATTCTGAACGCGAGGATAAACTACGAGAAAGGTAGGAACGGAGAGAAACTCGAATATCCGGTGTTCGTAATAATAGAGGAGGCACATCGCTTCGCTTCGAGGGATGCGAGGAGCTATCCGGTGCTAAAAACCATACTCGCGGAGGGGAGGAAGTTCGGAGTCGGAGTTTGCCTCATAAGCCAGAGACCGGCCAAGATAGATTCCGACATCTTAAGTCAGTGCATGACGCATATAATCATGAGAATAGTAAATCCAGCGGATCAGGAGAACATAAGGAACAGCATAGAGAGCTTGGGAAAGGAGATGATAGAGGAGTTACCCGGGCTTACGAAGGGGCAGGCTCTTGTTGCTGGAGTTTCGATAAACGCGCCCGTGCTGATCAGGGTTCGAAAGAGGCTTACGAGTCACGGAGGAACGAGCAAGGACGCTCCGATGGAGTGGATATCTTGGAGGGAAAGAAATAAGGAGGAAAAGCCCGTTTTAAAGGCAAGGCAGAGGAGGCTTTTCTGGGAGGAGTGATCACTCGAGCTCCGCTTCCTCGTAAACACCTATCAACGCTATCAAAGCCGCTGGAATAGCTTGCTCGGTCGCGAACGTTATGTATGGTGCCAAGTCTATCACGTAGTCCGCGAGTCTGAATACGCCTTTCGGTATTCCGACTCTGCTCCCCACGAAAACGACGACCTCCTTTGCATACTTTAGATCTCTCTTCAAATCATCTTTAACGTCTGACAACTGCTTTCCCGTAGGATCCGTGACGATTAAGACGTAATTCTTCCGTCTCTTGTCCCTTGCGGTCTGGTAGAGGTCCTGAACGTAAACGGGCACTTCTCTCACATCCCTCGCGTAGGCTTTCTTCTGAATTTCGAGCCTCGTCCATCTACCCTTCCTGACACCTTTGAGAAAAGCTTCGAGCTCGAAAGCATCGACGTATCCGAACGGAGCTATTATCAGCTCCTTGACTTCGAACGATTGAGCGGCTCTTCCTATCCTTTCACCCATCTCCTTAGCGGCGCTTATGTCCTCCAAGTAAGGTATCTGAACTATAGAGATCTTTTCCAAGAGCTTTCTTACGTCTACCTTTTCCGGCGTATACTTCTTTCTTTCCTCCTTTCCGTCTATTACCCCTATATACGCCTTGTCTCCTATTATTTCGACGTATATCGCTTTTTCCGGAAAATTCAAGTCGACGTCCGCGTTGGTGATCTCCTTTATCCTCGCCCCCAGCTTGACGTTCACATCTGTGCTCGTGAAGTCGTGTTTCCTTCCCCTTCTCTTGGTTCTTATCGCAAACGTCTTGAAATCTCCGGCCACTTTTACTATCTCCTCTGCATGAGAAGCAATCTCGTCCGGATCCGCCTTGCAGACGATGCTTATCGGTATTATCGTTTCTATCTCCGGAATATCCTTTATCTTGTCGATTTCGTCGGAATGGACTATTATCAGTCCCAAGTAACCTGAAGGCCTAATCTCAAGCTTTACGTCACCCAATCTTTCCCTTATGTGATCCGCCGCAACATATTCGAGTTCTCTGAGTGTTTTGACGAGGAGCATCGTGTCCACTGCCACGGCACTGTTAAAATTCGTTACTGTAACCCTATGCAGAACCGCTCGAACTTCTCGTGGTGCATCAGATCTTCGGCCTTCCCCTCGAAAACCACCCTACCGCTTATCAGCATGTATGCCCTATCGCTTATCTCCAAAGCTCTCTTGACGTTCTGTTCGACGAGCAGAATCGTAAGTCCGTATTTGTCCCTGAGATCAACCACCTTCTGGAATATTACCTCCGCGAACTTCGGAGAGAGTTGAGCGGTCGGCTCGTCGAGCATCAGGAGTTCCGCCTTCCTGACCAATGCAGTAGCTATCGCCAGAAACTGCCTCTCTCCACCGCTCAACGTTCCGGCTTTCCTCTTCATCTGATACTTGAGCTCCGGAAATACCTCTAAGGCGAAGTCTATTCTGTCCTTCAGTTCTTCTTTATCGAGAGTGTAGCCGGCAATCTTCAGATTCTCTTCTACCGTGAGATTAACGAAGACGTTGTCAGTCTGGGGGAGATAGGCTATTCCCATCTTCGTCTTCTCGTGAGGGGGTGTTTTCGTTATGTCTTCGTTTCTGAAAACGACCTTCCCTGAGTAAATCGTAGCCAGTCCGAATATTGCCTTGAGCAGTGTGGACTTTCCGCTACCGTTAGGCCCGACTACGCACGTTATCTCCTTCTCGTTGACCTTCGCGTCCACATCGAAGAGTATGTGCAACTCCCCGTATCCGGCGTTGAGCTTCTCAGTGCGTAGCACCCAGATACACCTCGATTACCTTCGGATTCTTAACTATTTCCTCACCCAAACCCTCCGCTATCACCTTCCCGTTCGCCATCGCGTAAACGTAATCGACGTATTTTAGAATTATGTCGAGTCTGTGTTCGACTATCAGAAACGTTACGCCCCTCTCCTTCAACTCCGTAAGTCTTGATAGGATGTCGTGTGCCAACGCTGGAGCAACTCCGGCTATCGGCTCGTCCATGATTATTAGCTTCGGATTCGTCATAAGAGCCCTACCTATCTCTACGAGCTTCAACTGCCCTCCGCTGAGCTTGTAGGACTCTCTGTCCCATAGGTGGTCTATCTTGAGGAATTCGAGTATCTTGAAGGCCTTCTCCACGAGCTCCTCCTCGTGCTTGAGCCACTTCGAATGCCTCAGAGCGCTGAGAACCCCCTCTCCAACGTGCCTCTCCGCTATCAGAAGGTTTTCAAGAACTGTAAGCTTCTTCAACGGCTGTGGAGTCTGGAAAGTTCGGACTATGCCCAGTTCGTAGATCTCGTATGGTGGCTTGTTCGTTATGTCCTCCCCTTCGAAAATAACCCTGCCGGAAGTAGCTTTGTAAAATCCCGATATTACGTTTATCAGCGTGGACTTTCCGCTACCGTTAGGGCCGATTATCAGAGTTATGGTCTTCTTCTTGACCTTTACGTTCACTCCGTCCAATGCCCTCAGTCCGTCAAAAAATTTGGAAAGGTTTTGAGTTTCGAGGACGATCATGCTCTCCTTCTGAGCAGATACGCAACTCCGATCAGACCCAAGACGGCCGGAACTATCTCGAATCCCGGTCCCTTCTTGGTGGGCGTCTTCTGAGGTGTCGTTGCCGGAGTCGTTACCTGCTTAGGCAGGGAGGGCTTGTGGATCCAAGTTATGGTCTCGTTCTTGTAGTGCCAGACTCCCGCCTTCTCCCACTCGCACTTCTCTGAAACGAACCATATGGCGTAATCTCCGCTCGCCCTGTCATTCCACTTGTTGAGCTTTATGTATCCCGTGACAGGCTCCACTCCGTAAACTCCCTTGCTGTAGTTCTCGGTGACCTTCGGAATGAGTTCGGCCATTAGATCCGGATCATACTTTCCGCCGGTCTTGTTCATCAGTTCGACGTAAGCAAGGCAGAGAACCCACGCGGCATCGTAAGCGTTGAGGGCGTATTGGTATGGAGTCTCACCGTAGCCCATCTCCTGATACTCCTTCTTCAATTCCGCGTAAGCTGGACCCTTTGAATCGAAGAGCGTGCTGTAGAGACCGATGTTTATTACCTGAGGCTTCTTCTTAGCGACGTTAATCACCTGATCGCTCTTGGCACATCCGTCGCAACCGAACCAGAGAACCTTGAACAGTATTGAGTTGTCAGGAATTTGGGCGAGGAGGTTGGCCACTTCTTCGTAGCTGAAGGCGACTATTCCTATTTCGTTGGGCTTGAACTTCTTAAGCAAGTCGTTAACGTCGTTCGTCATCTTCTGTATGTATGGAGTAAAGTCGGCGGTGTTCTGATCGTATGGTATTACGTCCTTTATCTCTATTCCATACTTCTCGAGCCTCGGCTTTATGCACTCGTAAAGCCCCTTACCCCAAGCGTTGCCGACGTAAAGTATCACAACAGCCTTTATTCCGACGTCCTTCAGTTCATCCGCTATCGCCTTCGTCTGGAAGTCGTCGGTAGCTACGAACCTGAATATGAACTTCTTGTCGGAAGGCTTCGTGCAACCGATCAGCTTCGGAATGGCCGTCGACGATGGCGAGATTATAATTATCTTGTTGGAGTTAACGAAGTCCTTTATGTTGGCAACTTCTCCACTTCCCATTGGCCCAATTATAAGTCTAATTCCTTTGGAGTATAGCGTCTGGATCTTCTGCAGAGCTATTGTCGGGTTCACCTGCGTATCTTCAAAGTAGAACTCCACCTTGTAAGGCAGTCCGTGCTTCTTGAAGTATTCGTCTATGTTCTTCTGGGCTATGGTCAAGGTCTTCTTTATGTCGTTTCCGTAAGTCGAAAGCGGTCCAGAGAGATCGCAGAGAACTCCTATCTTTATAGTCTTTACATCCTTCGCGGATGCAACTCCGCATAAGCTAACTGCTAACAATACACATAAAACTATACCAACTATACCGCGCATATCTGCTTGATACCATTAAAATTTTAAAGCTTTTCCTTAACACCTCCCCAGCATGGGCGTAGTAGAGGGAGCGCTTATATACTCGAACTTACTGGCCCTGCTCGCCTTAGGGCTAACGCTTACATACATGACCACAGCCGTCCCCAACTTCGCTCAGGGATCTTTCGCCGTTTTCGGATCCTACATCGCGTTGACGTTGCTGAGACTCTTTGGAATACACCCCTACAAATCCCTTCCGATAGCCTTCGTCTTGGGAGGTTTGCTCGGTGCGGGGTCCTATCTGTTAATTCTGAAGCCTCTAATAAGGAGAGGAGCGAATGTAGTAACGCTGATGATAGCGACTCTGGCTTTGGACTTAATCTTGTTGGGATTCAGAGGGATATACGCGGGGATTTTGGGTAAGATCACGAGACAACCCTGTGAGATGTTCATGTTCTCATACCTCGTCAAGCCCGTTTTCGGTGTTCCCGACATACTCCTGGTATCGTCTTTAGTAATCGTTCTTACGCTTTTGGGTCTTTTCTTTCTCCTATACAAGACCAAGTTTGGGATAGCTCTGAGAGCTTCGGTCGAAAATCCGATGCTCTCGGAGATAATGGGTGTAGATGTGGAGAAGACGAGGCTATTCTCATGGTTTCTATCCGGGGCTCTCGCATCTATGGCTGGCGTTCTTCTGCCCTTCAAGCAGGAAATAGTTCCGGCCACCGCCGAACTCGTGATAGTTTCGATATTCGCTTCGAGCATAGTTGGTGGGTTGAGTAGCATAGCCGGTGCGATACTCGGAGGATACATAGTCGGGATGTCGGAATCTCTGATAACTTATTACCTATCCGTTGTAACCGGAAACGCGGGGCTTTTGGTTTACGGTAAAGTCGTGTCCCTCGTAATAATAGTCGTAACGCTTCTCGTAGCTCCCAGGGGTTTGGCCGGAATTAGGTGGAGGAAGGTGATAAGATGGAGATCTGGTCGCTGATAACGAACATACTCCTCTGGTTCGGATTATACGTCATAGTTTCACTGAGTTTAAACGTCGAATACGGATACTGCGGAATTCCCAACTTCGGAAAGGCTCTTTCGGTAATAGTAGGAGCGGTCGTCGCGGGAGGACTGATGACGAGGATTCTAATGGTTGCTATGGGTGTTCACGGCGACATAATTACTGGAAGCTCCGCGGTTAGCGGAGAAGTGACGACCCTCGTTAAGAGCAACCCCCTCTACGGAATAGTGCTGTTCTTAGTCTACATTATCCTTGCCTTAATAATCGGTGCGGTGGTCGGAGCGGTGTTCATACTTCCGAGCGCGAGGCTTAAGGAGGACTACCTGGCAATAACACTGCTTGCAATAGCGGAAACGTTTACGATGGTCTGCTACTACAATCCTGTAATAGTTGGTAGCTACTACGGTGTTTCGGTGCCGAACTTATTCGCATTCATTCCCGCATCTGTGAGGTATCAGACAATAGTCGGTATAATCCTGATCACCGCGTTCGTCGTATACATAGTTCTCGAAAGGATAGTCGAATCTCCATACGGAAGACTGCTGAGGGGTGTGAGGGAGAACGAGGACGTGATGAAGGCATACGGAAGAAACGTCATGAACATAAGAATTAAGACTATGGCCTTGGGATCGGGAATAGCCGCAATAGCAGGAGTTCTTCTGACGTTCTACACCCTTAGAGTTCAGCCGGATTCCTTCATGAACTACGGAAGAACTTTCTGGACTTTCTTCCCGTTCCTGATAATTCTGCTCGGAGGAGCAGGAAACAACAGGGGAGTGGTGCTCGGATCTTTAATCTTCGCAACCCTCTGGGAGCTCGTGGACTTCTACAAGGATAACATAGTCTCCGCGCTACACCTTCCCGTAGAGGCCGTGTGGCTCGAATACATTCTGTTCGGAGTTCTGATGCTACTGATACTCTTCTACAAGCCTGAAGGACTTATACCGGAGAAACCGATCGTAACTGAGCCGATAAAGAGAAAGAAGTCATAGTCCCAAGAACCTGTTTCCGTCTCTGACGAGGTGGAAGGTGTGTTCGGGGGTCCATATTAACCCGACTAAGTCGTAAACTTTCGCTCCCACTACCTTTTCTGATTTCTTTGGATAGAAAAGTCCTATCTGAACCCATCTTCCACGGTCTTCAACCAAAACGACGAAACTCTTTCCCGTCTTCCTTATTATGCAACTACGCCTTTCGATTCCAAAATAATTTGCATATCCGGTGTAGTGTTCGCTTCCGTCTTTCTGAAATAGAACGAAATCGGAAATTCTGATTTGCATGAATACCATCCTCGCGGTTATATAATAATGTTTCGGGGGTTGGTTCAAACTATTTTCGAGATTTACATTACGTAAAATAAATATAAAATACTTAATGTATTACAAATAATATTTAAAATGTATTTCATAACTTATAAATATTTCTGCTTCCCCGCCCTAAAATATGGGTAAAGAGAAGAAGGACGTGATTATATCTTTGAGAATTCCAGAAAAGTTGAAGGACGAGATGAGCAAGTTGAACATCAATTGGAGCGAATACCTCAGAAAGGCCATCGAGGATAAGATATGCAGGGAGAAGATGAAAATGATATGGAGCAAAATCGAAGATTTGAAGGAGAGTAGTGTATGATAGTGGACTCCTCTATAATTCTAAACTGGCTCTTAAAGGGCGGGAAGTTCGAAGAGGAGTGTCTCAAGTTGAGGAAGGCTTTCGAGAACGGTAGCGTAAGACTTAGAGTGCCCGAATTCGTAGTATATGATGTATGCATTAAGCTCGCCGAAAGCGACATTCCGATAGATACGGCATCGAAGCTCGCCCACTTAGCTTACGAATACATGAGCTACTTCGCAGTTAAGCTGGAAGGAGACATGCTCGACGAGGCTGTTAAGATTTACAGAAAATACGGAGTAGATTTCAACGTAGCTTCGTGCGTCGTTCTCTCCAAGAGATCGGGAGACATATACGTAACGGCGGACGATGAAGTTTACGACATTCTATCCAAGGCCGGTGTAAAAGTTACCCACGTTAAGGATCTATTCTAAATCGACGAGCTTTCCTTCCTTAACTCTAAATCTTCCGAACTCCTTCGAACAGTCCGAAAAGTCCTCGACGCTGACTATGTAGTGAGTCTCGTCTATCATGTCGTCCGGCTCGACCCTCACGACCACGTCATACACTTCGTTTACGACACGATCCACATGACTCTCGTATCCCCTGAAACCGAACAGAGTTATGTCATCCGGCAAAACGCTGAAAATTTCGAGTATATCTTTCAAATCTAAAAGTTCGAGCAAGAGTCCGAAGCTCTCGTGCAGTATCAGAACATCGTTATCCTTCAAATCTTCGAATCTTTGAACGAGTTCGGTCACTAAGTTTGGACTTCCCTGCTCAACGAAGGCGTATAAATCTCCGAATTTACATTCCGCCCTCTTTCCGATCTTTATGAAGTTTATCCTTTCAAAGACACGCTCCAGTTCCGGAAACTTTGAAACCGAGATCTCCAAAAACTTCGCGAACTTCCTGAACATCGCCTCGGAATACACGACCACAAAAGATCTCTTATCAGAAAAGTGAGGCAGAACTACCTGCGTAAGAATGGCATCCCTTACGAAGGGTTGCTCGCAGATGAACCTCGTCCACCTACCCTCCAACGTCGGAATTATCTCCTCGAACACCACAACCATCTCAACTCGAACATTCGAGAAACGTGTTTATAAAAATTTCTTACGTGATAATTTTTGTATTTCATTTCGTAATACGTTTCGTATTACTCAATCCGTAAAAGCGTGCTCGAACGTAAGGCAAGAAACTACGAACATCAGAATCGCGAACCCGCATATCAGAGAGAGAGGGCTTACGATTCCGGAAATATCTCCAGAGATGGACATCCTTATCGCGACAATCGTAGAGGTTATTACCGGAAAAACGACGGGAAAGATCAGAATCGGCAAGAGCATCTCCCTCGTTTTCGACTTTATAACCAAAATCGATAGGGAAGAAACTACGACGACGAATCCGACGTTTCCTAACGTTACGGAAAGGAGCATGAGGAGGGGTTTCGAAACGCTCAGATCGAAGAGTCCGACGAATATCGGCAGAACTATCGCCTCCATCAGAAGCATTAGGACGATGTTGTAGAGGACTTTCCCGACCAGAACGCTTACTGGCGAAATCGGAGCCATTTTAAGCCCTTCGAGCGTTCCAGTTTCCGCCTCCCTCAGAAACGCCCTACCGTATCCGAGCATCCCGACGAATAGAAACACGAGCCACATCAGGGATGGAGCAACTCTTTCCGCGACGCTCATCGGAATCGATACCGAAAACATCATCGAGGTTACCAAGGCGAAGAGAATCATCAGATTTAGCGTCCCCTTAGTCCTGAACTCTATCCGGAGATCCTTCTTTGCAACCTCAAGCGCCTTCATAAATCGCCCTCATGTAGAGCTCCTCAAGATCCTCCTCCACCACCCCGCAGTAAACCACTCTGCCGTCCTTGATTATCGCGACCCTCCCACATATCCCTTCCACCTCTCTAACGTCGTGCGTCGTGAAGATCACAGTCTTCTCCTCTCCCACCTCCGTCAGAAGTTCGAGCAACTCCCTTCTCCCCTCGATGTCCAGTCCGGTCGTGGGTTCGTCCAAAATTAAAAGGGGAGGGTCGTGCAGAAGCGCCCTCGCTATCGAAAGCCTCTGCTTCATGCCCCTCGAAAATCCCCTTACCAAATCGTGCTTTCTACCCTTCAAACCGAAGAATTCGAGCAACTCGTCTATCCTCCCCTCTTCGGCATCGTAAAGCCTGCAGTAGAAAAGGAGGTTTTCGTATGCGGTCAGATCTTCGTATAAAAAGGTGTTGTGGGAGACCACTCCTATCCTTTTCCTGACCCCGTAGTTCTTCCACGGAACCTCCCCAAAAACCCTCACCGTTCCTCTGCTGGGTTTTAGGAGACCGGCTATCAGCTTGACCACCGTGGTCTTCCCAGCCCCGTTCGGGCCGAGAAGGGCGATCGATTCCCCCTCCTCGACCGTTAGTGTGATTCCCCTAAGTGCCACGATGTTTCCGAACCTCTTCACAACGTTCTCAAGCTCGACCGCCTTCATGTCTCGCCAAGAACTCGAAAATCGCATTCATAAGCTCATCTCTACTTAGAGGAATCTGTCCCGCTCCCTGAGCTATTTTCTTCCTTCCACCCCCGCTCCCCTTTATGCGCCTCCCTATCTCCCTCATCAGATCCCTCGCGTCTATCCCTTCAACTCCGCTGAACGTAACGACCCTAACCTTTCCCTCAGAACTCATCAGACAGCCCACGCATCCCTTATCGGCCAGAGCTTCCGCTATCTTTATCATTTCCCTCATGTCAACGTTTAGAATTTCGGCGACGACCTTTATCGAGTCGAACTCCTCGGCTTTGGACATTAGATTTTCGGCTTTAAGCTTGGCGATTTCCTCCTTAAGCCTCTCTATCTCCTTGCCCCTCTCCTTCCACTCCTCGAAGAACCTCTCAACCGTCTGAGGAAGCTTAGCCGGTTCTATCCTTAGTATTTCGCTCGCCCTCCTCAGCAGGTTTTCCTGCTGTGTTATGTAGTCGAGAGCCGCTTCCCCGGCACAGAACTCGAACCTTATCACTCCATCCTGAATCGATTCGACCTTCGTTATCTTGACCAGTCCAATCTCCCCAGTAGAACTGCAGTGGGTTCCTCCACAAGCCTGAACGTCATCTCCAACCCTGACTATCCTTATCTCCTTCCCTGGCGGAACTCCTCCCTGATAAAGCCTGAACCCGTATCTCCTTTCCGCCTCTATTCTGTCCATCCACTCCCAGCTTACGGGCTTGTTCGCCAGAACTTCGGCGTTCACCAACCTCTCTATCTCCCTAACTTCCTTCTCGCTCGGCCTCTTGTAGTGGGTCACGTCGAGCCTCGCCTTCGAGAACTCCTTCTTAGCTCCGGCCTGCCACACGTGAGCTCCTAACTTCTTTCTCAGAACGTTCAGCAGTATGTGGGTCGCGGAGTGGTGTCTCGTGTGTCTTAACCTCCTTTCGGAGTCTATCACGCCCCTAACTTTCATCCCAACCCTGAACCTTTCCGGATTCGCTACTTCGTGCAGAACCACTCCATCCTCCTCAAAAACCGCCTTAACTTCCACTTTCTCACCGTTCACTATTAAATATCCGGTATCGTAATCCTGACCTCCACTTTCCGGATAGAATGCCGTCCTGTCGAGGATTACGAAGTTCCCCTCAACCCCGACGACTCTCGCCTCGAATTCGAAGAGCTTGGGGTTGTCGTAGTATAACTTCTCCGTTTTTAGATAGTCCCCCTTAAGCCTCTTCTCCCTCTTTCTCCTCTCCGCTCTGGCATGTCTGCTCGCGAGCTCGGCGTAGAAGTCTTTCGGCATCTCCACCTCAACGCCCCTCTCTTCCGCAATCTTAACTACGAGCTCCGGTGGGATTCCGTGGGAATCGTAGAACTCCACGAGGTCGCTCTTTCCTATCTTCTTCTTTTTCTGGATCACCCTTTCCACGAGCTTGACTCCCTTGGATATCGTCTTCCTGTATCTGTCCTCCTCAAGCTCCAGGATCTCCTGAATTATCTCCATCGGAACGTCGAACTCGAAAACTTTCAGATTCCTCCTGTGCATCTCCACGAGGTCGAAAAGAGTTAAGCTGAGCTGTAACTCCTCCGCGAGCCTTAAGCTCCTTCTTATCATCAACCTCGCCAAGTATCCCGCTCCGGCATTCGAAGGAACCAAGCCGTCTCCGAGCATGAAGAGTATGCATCTCGTGTGATCCGCCAAAGCGTAAACCTTCTCCATCGGCACTACGACTCTTTCGAGCTCCTCCAAGCTTATTCCCAACTTGTCCGCAACCTTTTTACGCATCTCCAAAAGCTTCTCGCCCCTCAGTTCTCCCATTACTCCCGCCAACTTCGAGCTTTCTGCGATGATATCTCTGGCTTTCTCGTCCATCTCCGGAGCGTTCGAGTTTTCGAGTATAGCTTCCACCACGTTCGGAAATATAGCGTCGTAAACCGTTGGAGTTCCCTGACTCGCCCAGACGAACCTCTCCAACCCGTATCCGGTATCGACGATGTAGTTCTCCATCTTCCTGAACTTCAAACCTTTAAGCTCGATATCCCCGTTTTCGTCTTCCACGAGGTTCATGAAGACGAGAGTTGCAAGCTCTATTCCTCCGACTATCGCCTCCAAGCACGGCCCGGCGTTCCCTCCGCCGACCCAAGGCTCCTCCTTGTAAACTATCCTTTCCTTCGGAACCCCCAGCTCACTCAGAAGCTCGGTGCAGAACCGAACCGTTTCGTTTTTCCAGTATATATGCTTATTCGGGTAATTGAAGGCGTGGTGTGCCATCATCTCGAAGAGGGTGAGGTGTCTCCCCGTCCTTCCGACGGAATCCAAGTCGTCGAGCCTTATGCACGGCTGGGAAATTGTGAGGGGATTTGCCGGAGGAGGAGCCACTCCTGATGTTACGAACGGCTGGAAATCCGCTATCGATGCGATGGTAAGGTATATGTCGTCCCTCCACCTCGCAACCACGGGATACCTTTCTATCCTCTCGTGCCCCCTCTTCTCGAAGAAGCTAAGGTAGAATTCCCTCATCTCATCCAGCGTGAACTTCCGCTTGAAGATCGGATTTCCTATGAACTCGTATTCTCCGCAGGGGGGGTCCCCGCAGACCTCTCTGCTCTCGTCTGCCGTCCAGAAGTGCTTACCGCAAATAGGACATTTCTTTCTGACGAAACCGTTTTCCTTGAGAAACGTGATGTCCAAATACTCCTCTTCCAGCATCAAGCCATCTGAAGAAATGCAACTTTTAATACTTTCGCAAAAAAAATTATAGGGGCTGAATTCCGTAATCTTCGAGAGACAACTTCGCCTTACCTATTGGAGTCATGTATTTCGCTAAGACCTCTCCGGCTATGTCCAGGATCGCCCTAACCGTAGAATCCAAGGCTTCCGTCTTCTTGCAGATCTTGACGCAGAGCCTTTTCATCGTCGGGGAGTAGCATGCGCACACGACACCACCCAAGTTCTTCACCCTCTTCGCTATGACCTCCCCGGCGATCCCCCACTCGAAGTCCTTCTCCTTGCCCTCTCTGTTCTCGTAAAGCCTCAGTTCGATTGCATCTCCAGCGTCGCAGATTGAGAACCTATAAACCTCACCCAACTCCACGCACATGTTTACCACCGATAAATAATATACATTCGCAATATTTAAAAATTTAGTCGATTTTCAACCTGTATACGAACAGAACTCTAACCTTCCCTCCCCTCAGTCCGGCGTATTTCGTGCTCATCTTGACGTTTGCATTAAAAATCCTGTTAAGCTTTGAAACGACCCTTCTCGCAACGTTAACGTCTGAAAAGTATATGTTCAATCCCTCCCTAACCCTCTCAACTTCGAATTCCTCTCCATGCCTTTCAATCACCTTAATCATCTCCTCTTCCCTCTCTAAGTTTCCCCTAATCTGAACTATCGCCGGATGTTTCACGAACCGCATTGGATCAAACATTTATATATCCGTTTACACAGCCAGTTGTGATGGATCTGCTTCAGCTTGAGTTCGACATTAGATACATAAACGCCGTATCGAGGAAGGATCTAAAGGAGCACTGCCTGATAAGGCTGATAATTTCGGCCTTAGCCACCCCCATGGAGCTCGAAAATTTGGTGAAGAGGGACTTCAGAGTAATGAACAGAAACGGTGAACCAGTTTATACGGTTAGGCTAAACTCCGGTGGAAAGACGAGAGTAGCACCGATAGACGGAAGGACTTACGAAATAGCAATGGAGATATGCAAAGATAAGGGTGGAAAGCAGAGGATATTCGATTACACCAGAGAGGAGATGGATAGAATAGTCGAGAAGTATTCACCGGCTAAAAGAAAATACAACGCTATGAAGCTGAGAGATGCGGTGCTCGAAATACTTAGGGACTGTCTCTTCTTCGAACACGACTACGTAAGTGATCTCTTAAGCGGTGTAAATCTGGACGGGGTGATAGACTTCCTGCACGACTCCCATCCGATGTTTTCTGGAATGTGGGATTTGGACGATGATGAGGTGGCTGAGGACTTCATAACGAACTACATAGCGATGACGGGGATTAGGGATGCCAAAAGAGTTGCGGAGGAGATATGTGAGAGCGAGGAAAGAGTTCTGAGGCTGATGAGAAGGGACTTCATAAGGGTGCTATAGCAAATTTTATCTTCATTCGGAAGACCGAGTGTTATGGCCAAAGTGATGGAAAAAAAATCGGCGAGAATCTTAGCTCTAATCCTCGCGCTCATAATGATCGGTTCGGTTCTGGCATACGCCTTTCGTGGCCCTTCGAAACCGGAGGAAAGGGGTATCAAGTTCGACATGGGAAATAGCTTTAAGGACTGGCTGAAATACATTCCAAACACGACTGAATACCTGATATACTTCAACTACAGCGCTAAAAACAAGACTCTGCTCAATCTGATATACAACTCGACGCTGAAGAATCTAGATCCCTACGCATTCCTCCTGTTCAAGCCGAGCTACATAGGGATGTATAGGCAGATGGTCGTGGGATATCCCGAACTCTACCTAATTGACTTGGGCATGAGGAAGGTATACTTCGCCTTTAAAACTAAGCAGGATTACCTCGGATACACTGTTGAGATGAGAAAATATGCCGGAGCGGTTTACGCCTTGGCTTCCGAAATACATCCCGTAGTTTACGGTTATCTCAACAGCGTTTTGGGTGTCCTTAACGTCATAGCCGGAAACGGAACGAGCATAGCCGACGAATACGGAAATTACACCAAAAGGATAAACGGTAGCTTCGATTACGCGATAATGGTCGTAGGAAGGATGGCGATGAAAACGATTCAGAACAACGGAACGCCTATGGCGGACTTTTACTTCGAAGGATACAGGATGAACGGTAGCATGTTCGAGAAGGTCGTAGGAATACACTTCTTGGGCAACTACTTCATCGTAAAATCCAACAAGACCGAATACTATTACTGTAAGAATTATCCGGACGGTTTCAGCATTGCGGTTATGGACGACTACAACCTGACAAAGCTTATCAACACCACTCCTGAGATAAGGGCGGTGATAATAAAGATCGGAAAGTAGCATGAGGGTGGAGAAAGACACGACTCTGCTCGTCGAAGGAAGGGCGAGCGTTAGGATAGAGGGAAAGGCTGAGATATTCGGCTGTCCGGTCGAAAGCTTAGTCGTAAGCGAGGGCAAGATACTGCCCGTATACGTTGTGGAAGATTCGGAAGTTGAAGTCGAGGGCAACTACATAGCGGTAAAGGGTTCTACCATACCGAAAAGCTGGAACGAACTCGTAGATCTGATTGAAAAGGAGAACTATTCGAGGATAGTGCTTTTTGGAGATACCGATTCCGGTAAGAGCAGTTTGGCCACGTTTCTGGCGAACAAATTGGAGGGAAGGAAGTGGATCGTAGATTTGGACATAGGGCAGTCCGACATAGCGCATCCGTGTGCGATGGGAATAGGATTTACGGAGGGAGGGATAATTTCTATATCCGAAGTTCATATGGTGGACGGAAGTTTCATCGGAACGATTTCCCCAACGGGAAGGGAAGCGAGGTGTTTGAGAGGTGTTACTAAGGTTTTCGAGAAGGTTAAAGACTTGTCGAGGGATGAGGACAGAGTAATAGTGGACACTACGGGATGGACTAAAGGGAAGAGGGCGAGGGATTACAAGCTGGCGAAGATCGAGATAATAAAACCGGATTTGATAGTATGTTTCGAAAAAACGCCGTATTATTTAAAGAGATTCAACACGTTCGAGGTGGATTCATTCGTTCTTAAGAAGAGGAGTAGGGAAGTCAGGAGTTCTATAAGGAGCAACATATACGCTAAATGGCTCGAAAACGCGGAATTGAGAAAGTTCGATGCAGAAAAAATCGAGAATTCGACACTCTTCAAAGGTGATCCTGTGGAGTTCTTGGAGGGCGTTTTGGATGCCAAGGTTCTTTTTTCCGAAAAAGGACCGGATTTCCTGAACGTCTGCGTGGAAAAGGAGGTCGAAGTCGGAGGTGAGCTTATAAAGGCTCTGCTTGAGGTTTACGATGTAAAGGACATCTGCATATTCTCACCAAAGCAGTTGGAAGGTCTCATGGTCGGACTATACAATGGGAACGGGAGGTATCTGGGGTTCGGACTTCTCAAGGGTTTGAATTTCGAAAACAAGACCATAGAAGTCCTAACGTCCGTAAAGGATGATGTAGAAATCGTCGAGTTCGGAGAGGTCAGGCTCAACGAAGAGCTTAGGGAAGAGATCGTCAGAGTCCCATGAAAAATTTTTCTAAACTCGAATACAACCGGTTCTACATGATACAGATAAACACGAGTAGAAGGGTAGAAGTCGTTGACATAACTCCAGACGTTCAGAAGGAAGTGGAGAAGTCCGGAATTAAGGATGGGTTGGCGGTAGTTTATACACCCCATACGACGACCGCAATCGTAATTAACGAAAACGAGCCGGGACTTATAGAGGACATAGTGTTCGTTCTCGACAAGCTCGTTCCGAGGGGTGCCGGATACATGCACGACGAAATAGACAACAACGCCGATTCTCACTTAAGAGCTATGCTGTTGGGTAACAGCGTAGTCATACCGGTAACGAACGGAAAGCTCGAACTCGGAACTTGGCAGAGAATAATGTTCTTAGAGTTGGACGGGCCGAGGAGTAGGAGAGTTATCGTTAAGGTTATAGAGGGCTGAGCATGGACAGGATAATATTTCTGGAATCCTCTCTCGAATTGGTTCCCCCTCAGATCGCCCGTCATCCTGCAATTGTAAAGGACGCGAGGAGAAGGAAGAAGAAACCGACTTCCATAGTGCTCGACGATTCTAAGCACCATTCTGCGATGAGGGATTTGGATGAAAAGGAGAAGAGAGGAAGGCCGGACATAATTCATCAGTGCCTCCTTTCGGTTTTAGATTCAAGGGCTTCGAGGTTTCTGGAAATATACGTCCACACGATAGACGATAGAATAATATGGATAAACAACGAAACGAGATTGCCGAGAAACTACAACCGATTCATAGGTTTGATGGAGGATCTGTTCGAAAAGGAGGAGATAAAAGCTGGAGAAAAAGTTCTGCTTAAGATCCTTGATTTAGAGCTCGAAGATCTGGTTGAGGATGTCGATCTCGTAATCGTTTTGAGTGAGAGGGGTGAAAAGGGAGAGGAATTTTTGAGAGAGGCTTTTGGTGGAGAGAGTAGAGTAGCTATATGCATCGGGGCGTTTCCTCACGGGGACTTTGATGAAGATACCATAGAATCTTTGGGAGAGGTCGAATTCGTGTCTATAGCGGACGAACCCCTAACGAGTCTTTATATAACGAATAGAGTGATCTGTATCTACGAGGATGAGAGAGTTCTGTCTGATCGAGATCGCCAAGGAGATTCTAAGAGTTGAAAGGGAAGACATAGTGGTTGGTGTTTGCGAAGACGATTGTGCGATCGTGAGATGTGGGGGAAGGGATTTAGCTCTTACGACCGACTGCCTTCACGAAAAGACGGACTTTCCCCGTGGAATAAAGCCAGAAGAAATAGGCCATCTGGCTTTGGCCGTGAATTTGAGCGATTTAGCATCTTGCGGAGCCAAGCCGTTGTTCTTCCTATACACGATCACACTAACGGACGATGATGATGAATTCTTCAGAAGGATACTTCAAGGAATGAAGGAGCTCGCCAACAGATACGGAGTGGCGGTAATCGGAGGAGATACAGACTTCGGAGACGAGCTACACATCTCAGGTTTTGCAGTTGGAGAAGTAAAGAGGTTCGTGACGAGGAGCGGAGCGAAAGTTGGAGATAGGGTGTGCATCACCGGATTGCTCGGAAAAGCTCAGCTGAGCTTGGACCAGCTGTTTTCTGGAATGGACAGAGACGAAATAGCTTACCCCGAAGCTCTTTTCAAACCTGAGCCGAGGGTGAATGAAGGAATAGAACTCGCGAAGCACGCTAACGCGATGACCGATGTAAGCGACAGCCTCGCCATATCCTTAAACCAGATAGCGGAAAGTAGCGGTGTTGGAATAGAAATCTACGAGGATAGAATTCCTTTGGATCACCTGCTCGACTACGTAGATTACGATAAGGCTCTGGAGCTTTTTCTGTATTCTGGAGGGGATTACGAGCTCGTTTATACTTCCAAGAAATGCGAACATATAGAAATAGGGAAAGTCGTGGAAGGGAGGGGGGTCTGGCTCGTAAGGAATGGTAGGAGAGAGAAGATAGAATTCAGAGGATACTCCCACTAGCGCTTTTACTCCAAATTTCAACGGCTGATGCGATCAAAGTGGGACCACCACTATAAGGAGAGTCGAATATGCATTGCGAATACGGTCGTAAAAACTAACTCCACTTCAATCAATCCTATCACCCAGCTTCATGAATTTCCCGTTTATTATTAGCTCGTAGAAGTTCGTGGGCAGATTTTCCGGACTCTTCTTGACCCTTATTCCCCTCCTTATCCTCAGCCCGTCGACTATCTCCTCTATCTCTATCACGTAGTCTGCCTCCCCTTCGAACATAGCAAGAATCCTCGAACTCACTATCTTCTTATCTATTATGACAAGCAGAATCCCTTCCTTATCTCTAACCACATCGCATATCTCTTGAAAGAGTTGGTAGATCTTCTCCGGCGAGTGTATTATCAGTAGAGGTTGAAGTATGTCGATCAGACCGATCTTTTCTTCCATTCTCCTCATTACCAAGGATATCGTGAAAAGCTCGTGGAGGGTGTATTCCCTGTTCGGAATCAGTATGTTCGCGTCGCCGAGCTCTCTTTTTAGATAGTTTTTAAGTCTTTTCGGAACCAGAGCGTATACGTCGTATCCTTCCCTAATCGCGTTCTTGAGAAAACCCAAAGCTAACCTCAATCCTAAATCTCCTATGGACTCTATGAGAATTACCCTTCCCTTCCCAACTTCTCCTATGATTTCGTTAAATTTCTCGACGTCAAATTTCATGGTCCAGTTCCACAACTTCAAATTTTACCGGATTTATAGACTTTACAGGATATAAATATTTCTTTATTTCCTTCCTATCCACGTTCACTATCCCTTCAATTCTAACGACAGTTGTCGATAGGCTTTCGAACATCGCCAACACCTTTCTATCCACGGCATCGTAGTTCAAAAAGCCTATGAAAGTTACGCTGGGCAACGCGACCTTTAAGCCCGCGAACTCCCTCAGGAAGCAGTTTATGTCAAAATATATTGATATATTTTCTATCCCCGATATTATGAGAAAGTAGTTCTCACGGCTGTCTTTCATGAACGAGTAGAACTTCGAAATCATCTTCGTAATCTCGTTCAGTGGAACGTTTATTATGTTGAAACCGGGGAAAGATACCGAGAAGTTGGAAACGCTCAGAATCGGGGTTTTCTTTATGGCATCGAGTAGTTTGGGATCCATGTTCTTTAATGCGTTTACGAGTGCGTATAGCTTTACGTGCAACTTATCCCCTATCTCCACCAGAACGGAATTGCCTATCGCCGTAAGCTTTAGCGGAAGCAGTTCGACGTTCGATAGAGTGTTGTATTCCACTAAAACTACCTCACCTTCCACGATCCTTTCCAATATCAGACTCAAAGGCTTAGGCAACTCTATCAACCTCATTCCTTTTAATTCCACCTTCATACTCACTTCCGCATTACATCCTCGAATATGTTCAAATCGTCGTAAACGACAATACCCCCTCTAACTATCCTGTAAGGCCTCATGACCTCGTCGAAATCGCTTCCCCTCATCTTCGATACCCTCATCCCCCTAACGATCTTCCCCCTAACGTCCATAACGTGCAATTCTATAACCCCGCTCACCAAGTAATCCTCCATTCCGTTTTCGTAAACGTCCGAAGTAAGTAAGGTCGTAACTCCGTGTTTCCTCAGCAGTCCTATGAGAAGCAACAGATCCCTCTTGTATTCGACGTCACTCTTCGCCGATGCCCTGAGCATGGATATCGGATCTATTACGAGTCTGTTCGGAACGGATTTATCGAACTTAGCTTCGAGCATGGACTTAAAACCCTGAGTATCCACCTTCCCCTTATAAGACCGCCTTTCAGCATTCTATCCAAACCCTCTATACCAGTCGAAATCTTGATCAT
>Ga0256833_1000337_pt1 | contig 37110 bp, 38 predicted proteins | sample 356284metaG_FD_190535 | JGI IMG/M metagenome (GOLD analysis project Ga0256833, IMG submission 190535) | Hydrothermal vent microbial communities from Mid Atlantic Ridge, Atlantic Ocean - 356-284 | ecosystem: Environmental > Aquatic > Marine > Hydrothermal vents | place: Atlantic Ocean: Mid... | reverse complement strand
TAAAATGTTCCACGTGGAACATGGGGATTCATAAAGTGTGGAAAAGTTATGGAAAGGAGGTTTGAGAATGTTCCACGTGGAACATTGAGTTTTTTAGATTTTTTAAAAAATGTGGGTTTGAGAGATAAAATGTTCCACGTGGAACATGGGGATTCATAAAGTGTGGAAAAGTTATGGAAAGGAGGTTTGAGAATGTTCCACGTGGAACATTGAGTTTTTTAGATTTTTTAAAAAATGTGGGTTTGAGAGATAAAATGTTCCACGTGGAACATGGGGATTCATAAAGTGTGGAAAAGTTATGGAAAGGAGGTTGTGCGACATAAAATTAATTAATCTAAACATTTATTATCATAATAATTACAAATTATAAGGTTGTGCGACACTAATAAATATCCGCTTTAAAATAATTTTTTGCTTGTAAAATAATATTTTTCATGTATAATAAAATTAGATTAGACAAAAAAAGAATAATTTTAAACTTAAACTTGTTTGTTTGTATCTTATCAATTATTCGTATTTTGTCAAATTTCCGTATTTATCACGAAATTTACTTCGCATAAAAACCAGTTAGGCAACATTGCCCTCCGCCCGCCAAAAAGTAACATTTATAAAAATCTTAAATTTAACATAGTAATATGAGAATTGGAATAATCGGCTCAATGCAATTTACTGAGAAAATGCTTGAAGTTAGAGATAAACTTCGGGAATTGGGTCATGATGCTTTTGTTACAGATCTTCATAAAGCATTAGTTGGCAAAACCGATGAGGAAAAAGAAAGAATCAAACTTCATCAAAAATATAACATGGATGCAATTCGTGAATTTTGGAGAGCTATGCAAGGCGCTGATGCTGTTCTTGTTTTGAACTTTGATAAAAATGGCATTAAAAATTATATTGGTGGAAATACTTTAATGGAAATCGGTTTTGCTCATGTGTTAAACCAAAAAATTTTCTTATGGAACCCAATTCCCGATATACCATATTACAAAACAGAAATTGAAGCTGTAAAGTCGATTATTATTAATGGAGATTTAACAAAAATAAAATAGGCGGGCTACGGGCAACGCCTTCGCTCCTTTCAGTCGCTCGGGGACGTTGCACTCTCGGACTTCGTCCTCGCCTCGTATAACGGGGTTTAAAGGGTTCGCTCGTTGCACTTCGCTCTCCCAAATTTTTGGCTTCGCCAAAAACTTCGTTTAAGCCCAGACGTTGTCTAAAATGTTTAATTTATTTTTTAAGCATATAAAATTATGAAGGGTTATGAAATTCCACCACAAGAAACACCTGAAGGTAAAAAGGTTCTATATCATAGCACTAAAAAAAGTTTGATAAATTTAATACACCTACAGGAGTAGAAAGAATGGATGTTATAGAAGGTAGTGTTGTTTATTTTACATCTGATATCCAAACAGCAAAAAAAGTATGCGGGACCAAATGGTTATGTTTGTATTGCTGAGATAGAAGATCCTATATCATACAAACAGCAAAGAGAGAAACAAGGACTACCTTCAAAACAGAGAAAATATACTAGAAACGTTTATATTGCATTACCGATAGATATTGAAATTAAAGAGTTTAAGCGTGTCAGTGATATAGAATAAAAAAATAAATTAAATACATCCGATAACAAAGTATATGAGGTTCAAGAAATTTGCGATTTATATTTAATAAAGAATGCAAATTTCTTTCTTCCAAATTTCGCCTCCTTATGATATAATTAAAAGGAGGTCGGCAAAACTTCTCATATACTGGAACGTTATACGCAATCAGTTGAGTGGCTACAAAGTGAAAGTCGTTCCCGAAACCTTTTTTAAATAGTATCATTTTTCAATTTATAACATGAATAGAGTTATAGAATCTGCCAAATTCATTGTTGAAAATTCTCAACACGTAAAAATAAATTCTAAAAAAGTTGATGAGTTTGTTAATTATTTTAATCATTCTCATATCAAACATTGGATTGATGAATCGCCATTTAATCTCAGAAAGTTAAATCCAAAAGATAGATTACATTTTTTACTTGTCTTTAACTCTATTAGTTTTTCATATTGGGGCGATCCAAAATGGAAAATACAGTATCATTCCAAAGAAGTTGATGGTGTTTATGGAATGATTTGTGCCATTGCCAGAGCAATTGAAAATAATGTTCCCATTTTGGACGCAAAGTTTCTTTCTGAGATTAAAGAATCAGAGCTTAGTAAAATCTTAGAGGGCAATGTTCAAATTCCTCTTTTTGAAGAAAGATTGAATATTTTAAGAGAAATTGGAACAACATTGCTTAAAAAATTTGGTGGCGATTTTACTAATCTCATAAAAAAAGCAAATGGCGATTCACAAAAATTATTGAGTTTGATAGTTGAGAATTTTCCTTCTTTTGAAGACTCATCAACTTACAAGGGTAAAAGAGTTTATTTTTACAAACGTGCCCAACTCTTAATATCTGATATTGTTCAATCTTTTGACGGGCACGAATTTGGCAGATTAAAAAATATCAATGAATTAACTGCGTGTGCCGATTATAAATTACCTTTTGTTTTAAGAAGATTAGGTATTTTCTCTTATTCAGATTACCTCGCTGATAAAATTGATAATCAAGAACCAATAGAAAAAGACAGCGAGGAAGAAATAGAGCTAAGAGCAAATACCATTTGGGTTGTTGAATTGATAAAACAAAAGGTAAAAAAGAAGATTGCACACGCTGATTCTATTCATGTTAATGATCATCTTTGGTTGTTAGGACAAAAGAAATTAAAAAATGATAAACCATATCATTTGACAAGAACGACTTCTTATTAGATAAACGCCACTCCACTGACTTGCTCACATCGTTCGCACCACACCTTGCAGGCTCTCAGAAAATCAAAGATTTTCTTCGGGGCATATAACAGCGATTATCTGGGATTCTCCTGCGAAAAATCCCCAAATTCTGACTTCGTCAGAACTTCAGATATACCGAAACGTTGTCTATAAAGAATTAATAAAACAAGGATTTACATAAAAACAAATTGTTTTTAAAAGTTTATTATAATTATCTACAATTATTAATTATAAATATAAAAATAGATAAAAAAATTAAATATATTTTATATATTGTATTGTTATTTTATCATTATATTATAATATTAAAAAAACAATACAATGCAATATTAAAAGATAATACAATGAGAGTTACAAACAAAAAAAATACAAAAAACAATTTAACAATAACATTGCTTGGTTACAGTGTTATTCACGGAATTATTGATTTAAGTTGTGCGACAGTTGTTTTTAGCAGTTTATTGCATCATAATTTTAATCTTAGCAATATTTTTGTTTTTGTTGTCATTTATAATCTCATTGCTTTTGGATTACAAGCACCTTTTGGATTTTTAGTAGATAGATATCAAGCTCCTAGAGAAAGTGCTTTTATTGGATCTCTCTTAGTTTTATCTTCTTTCTTTTTCTTTAATATACCTTTTTTGGTTGTAATATTGTCTGGAATAGGGAATGCTTTTTTTCATGTGGGCGGAGGAAGTATTAGTTTAAACTTTAATCCACAAAAAGCTACTGCTCCCGGCATTTTTGTAGCACCTGGCGCATTAGGATTAACCATCGGCGTTCTTTTAGGTAAAAGTGGAACTCTTACTTTTTGGCCATTTGTTTTGCTTTTATTTGCATCTTGTTTATTCATTATCTTTAGTAGAATTCCGACTATCAACTATCAAAAAACTTCTATTAAACCAAAAATAAACTATTTTGAGTTAGTAATTTTTCTTCTATTACTTTCTGTATCAATAAGAGCACTTTATGGGTTAACAGCTGTTTTTGCCTGGAAATCAAATGTTAATTTACTCTTTGCGCTAACTATTGCAATAGTAGGAGGAAAAGCTTTAGGTGGATTTTTTGCAGACAAGTTTGGCTGGATAAAAACAGCTATCATCGCCCTAACATTTTCCGCACCTCTTCTTGCTTTTTTCCAATATTCACCTTTATTAGTAATTATTGGCGCATTTTTGTTTCAAATAACAATGCCTATCACCCTTACTGCTTTATCTAATATGCTTCCCGGAAGACCAGCTACTGCCTTTGGTTTAACTGTATTAGCTTTAATAATCGGTGCTATTCCTGTTTATTTAGGTATTAAACCTCTATTCAATAATCATTGGATTACCTTTTTAATTATTATTATTTCTGCTAGTGCATTGCTTTTTAGTTTCAAAGTGTTATATAATTATTTTAAAAATCAACTAAAAATTAATTTATAATTTAATGAAAACAATTACTATAAAAAGTACTAAAAAAAGGAATATACTTACCATTGCTTTTTTGATTTTAGTTTTAAATCTATTAACATCCACTCCAAAAACATTAGCTGATTTACTTCCAGGTGGCGAAACTGATATAACAGATACTTCCCTAGATCCAAATTCGCTTGTAGGTCCATTTCCTTTATATATTATTATTGGTATACTAGTTATAATTATTGCCATTACTTCTTTTGTAGTACTAGCTAAATTAAGAAAAAAATAAAAAATATAACAATGAATAATTATTTTTTAGCACTTATTTTAACCATAATAATTGAAGTTTTTATTACCTATATTTTAGGATTCAAAAATAAAAAAATTTTAATTGCTGTTTTTTTTATTAACTTAATAACACATCCTCTACTTTCTTACTTTTTGTGGATAAATTCTTTTTTTTATCTTGTCCTTATTAATTATATTTCAATTATTAACTTAGAAATACTTATTGTAATAATAGAATCAATTTTATTACAATTTGCCACAAGAAAAAGCTATTTAAGTATGTTAAAATTATCTCTTATTATTAATGCAACTTCCTTTTTTGTCGGCTTATTACTTTTTAAAAATATATTTTAAAGTATAGACACAAAAACAAATTTATTTTTTTACTATTCTAAAATTTATCCTTTGATATTTATAAAAATATTGACCAATTTTTATCTATTATTATAATAAAAATAACTTTATATCTTCTATCTTAATATCTATTTATAACTTTTTTATATCTTCTTTTATTATTATTAAAAATTAAGCTTATGTTTAAAAAATCTCTCAATTTAATTGTTTTCATCGCTTTAATGGGAACATCTGCTTTAGCCTTAGCTTCTCAACTTCTCTTTTCTGCAAAAATATTTCATTGGCTAGCTTTTTTGTTAGAAGTTAGTGTGATTATAATTTTTCTTTATTATTTTATTTTACTTTTAGAACATATTTATAATTGGAATAATTTTATTGACAACATTAAAAATCCAGCCAAAACTAATCTTTATTCAGCTATGCCCATTGCTTCAGCTTTGATAACTTTAATGTTAGTTAATATAGGCTTACCTCTGTTTTCTGTTTATTCCTTAAAATTAGCTATTTTATTTTGGTTAATTAGCTTATTTTTCTCCTTATTTTTTGTTGTTATTATTCCCATTAACTTAAAATTTCGTTCTCAAATTCAACATATTGCAGGAACTTGGTTTTTGCCTCCCGTAGGATTATTTGTTTTAATTACCGCTGGTTCTGTTTTAGCTTTAAAAGTTTCTTCTTTGCAAAATTTTATTAAAATATTTAATTTATTTTTATTAGGACCTGCTTTTATTCTGTATTTTCTTACTTTAAATCTTATTTATTATAAAAGTAAAATACAACAAGATATAGAAAATAAAATGATTCCTACTTTTCATATTGTTTTAGCTCCTGTAGCTGTTTCTATTTTAGCTCTTTTATCACTTTCTCAATTATTAAAAATTTCTCCCTTTAGTTTTAATATAAGAACTTTATTTTTTCAAATTAGTATTCTTTATTCCTTCTTGTTTTATGGCTATGGTTTGTGGGTAATAGGCGGTTTATTAACTCTATATTATCGTATAATAAAAGAAAAGACGCACATTCCTCTTTCTGAACTATGGTGGGCTTTTGTGTTTCCCACAGGAGCATTTACTTTAGCTACTTTTCAATTTTACAAAATCTCTCATCTTTTCTTTTTAGAATGGTTTTCTTACATTTTTTATTTTGTTTTATTTTTTCTTTGGTTATATATTTTTAATTATAGTTTTAAAAATTATAAAAAAAATGAATCCTAAAAAAATAGAAAAACAATTAGACGAACTAAAACATCCTGAAATCAACATGAGTCTTTTAGCTTTAGGTATGATTGGCAATATAAAAAAATAGAAGGAAAAATGGTTCATAGAATTAAAATTACCTTTTGCTAATGTTCCTATCAAACAATTATTAATTAATTCTATAATAAAAAAATTAAATAATTACTCAGTTAAAGTTGTCTGCATTACAATGAACGAAAAAGAAAAAGAAAGATTTTTTGTTTTAGCTAGAGAAAACTGGGCTTCATAAAGTTTATTTTATAAAAATACTTCTAGTTGTTTGACTAGTTTTTTCCATTTTTCTAAAGAAAGTTCTTGAGCTCTGGTATTTTTATTTAAATTTATCTCTTCCATTATTTGAATTATTTTTTCTTTTCTTAAGTGAGAAAATCCATTTTTAAGATTATTTAATAATGTTTTTCTTCTACTAGCAAATCCTACTTTAACTACTCTAAAAAATTTTTTACTTTTTTCTTTATTTTTCTTAAATTTTTCTTCGGTTAAATTTAAAAATTGCTTTTTGATCTTTAATTCAATAATAGCACTGTCTACTTTTGGTTGAGGAGAAAAATTTTCAGATGAAACAGAAAACAAAAATTTAGGCACACTATAATATTGCACCATTATTGATAGTTTGCTTGTTTTTCCCATTGGCGCAACCATTCTATTAGCCACTTCTTTTTGCACCATTAAAATCATTTTTTGGGGAGAAAAACGACTTTCTAAAAATAAACGTATTATTTTTGAAGTTATATAATAAGGTATATTAGCAACTATTTTATAATCGTTTATTTTTTGGTCTTTAATTAATTTATTAAAGTTTATTGCAAGAATATCCTCATTAAGAAGAAATAAATTTTTATTCTTCTTAAATTTATACTTGAGTTTTAAAAATAATTCTTGGTCTAATTCAATGGCAATTATTTTAGCTCCTCTCTTAATTAATAATTGGGTTAAAATTCCTTTTCCTGGTCCTACTTCTATAATACTATCTCCTTTTTTTATTTTAGATACTTGAATTATTTTTTGCGCTATTTTTTTATTATTTAAAAAATTTTGTCCTAATGGAGCCGACATATTTTAATTTTTTATTTCTTCCATTTTTACATTTATTATACCTTTACCTAAAGAAGCTATTTTACTAAAAGCATTCTTTTCTAAATCAATAATCCGTCCTTTTCCAAACGGACCTCTGTCAACAATTTTTACAATTACTGATTTATTATTATCTAAATTAGTAACTTTTACATAACTTCCTAAAGGCAACCAGGGATTAGCTGCCGTCATTTTTCCTGTGAATTTATACCAACTAGCTTGCCCCCGATGTGTTTTGCCTAATTTAATATAATCGCCTTGAATAATAATTTCTGTTTGCGGTTTTTGCATTATCTCTTTTTTTATTTGTTTCCTGGAGATTTCCTTATTGTTATGATAAATTACTTTATAAGTTATGGTTTTTATTCCATTTTTTCCCTTTTGTTTTATTTTACGCATCCGCCAGCTTAATTTATCATCTTTTTTAATAATTGTTTTATATTTTATGGTTTTTTTTATAGTGATTTCTTTAATTTCTACAAAAATTATTTTAATTTTTATACCATCGTAAATAAAACTATCCAATTTAGGTATAACTATATCTTCTTGCTTTAAATTAATTCCTATTTTTTCTAGTAAATCTTTCACCGTTTCACTTTGTGTTTTTCCTTGATATATTTTATTTCCAGTTAATATTTGAAATCGTTTCCCTCTTTGAATAATAATTTTACTCCCATTAACTATTTTAGTTGAATAAGTAGGATAAACAAGATCATCTTCTGTAACTTTTATCTTGTTTTCTTTTAAAAAATCCTCTACAGAGTTTGCCCCTGTAATGATTTGACATTGAATATTATTATCTTTTAAATAAACAGTTTTAAAAGTATCAAAACTACTTGCTTTTACTTTAAGTGGCTGATTTTTTTTGTTAAATAAAATTAAAATAACAAAAATAAAGAGAAAAAGAAAGAAAAAGAGTTTTTTAGTTATTATAAAGCATTTCATACTCTTTTAATTATAACTTCTCTTTAATTTTATGCAAGAAATTATTTCAAAATAAAAAATATTTTATTATTTTTGGAAAATACTTAATATTTCTTCTTTAGTAATAGCTTGAGTGATATATAGCATTAAAAAATATAAAATAGAACTTCCTATTAACAAGAAAATGAAATTATGATATGGACTTAAATAAAGAAAAAAAGCCATTATTGCTCCTGACAAAATAAATTTTGACAAATTATTTAAAGAAGGAATATAATTTAAATATTTTTTCGTAAGATAAGCGGTAAGAAAAACAACCATTGCTTCTGTAATTAAAGAAATTACCGCTGCCGCCCAATAAGAATAAAGCGGAATAAATAAAATATTAGCAAAAACATTAAAAAAAGCGCAAAAAAACAACACCTGCATAAGTTTTTTTTGCATATTCCCCGCTAATAAAATATTATTAAATAAATTACCAAAAAAGATAAAAGCTAAAGAAAAAATTAAGATCCGCAAAATGGGAGCTGATGAAAGAAATTCTTTCCCTCCAATAATTAAAACTATATTGGAAGCTAAAAACCAACTTCCTATTACCAAAGGAATTACTAATAGAAAAAAAACCTTAAAAGTTTTGTCACTTATTTGCTTAAATTTTTCTTTTTTTGTAAAAATATATCTAGAAATAAGCGGGAGAACTAATCCCATTATCATTCCGGGAAAAAAGGTAATATTTTCTACAATTTTATAAGCTCCATTATAAACTCCTACTGCTTGGCTACCTTTTAATAAAGAAAGTAAGATTGTATCGGTTTTAAAGTAAAAAAAAGTAATTAAAGTAGCTCCTCCCATAGGTAAAGACATTTTTAAAAATTTTTTCCAATATTGCCAATTAATTTTTAAATTAAATTTTACATAACGACGAGCTAAAAAAGTAATTAAGCTAAAATTAAAAAAAGAAAATAATAATAAAGAAAAAATAATCCAATTAAAACTTAATTTTTTCCAAATAACTAATATAATAAAACTAACCTGAACAATTTTTCCTAAAAATTCTATCAGAGCCACTCTATCCATAATTAAACGTTTTTGAAAAATTCCATTTAAAACCATATAAGAAGAAGAAAAAATAAAAGCAATAGCTACTGTAAATATACCTAGTTTAATTTGATAAGAATATGGAAAAAAATAAATTATAAAAGGAGTTATTAAAAGAATTAAAATTGAAACAACTAATCTTAAAGTAAATACATTGCTAATAATTTCTTTTTCATTAGCTTGGGGACGAGAAATTTCTCTCGTAGCTGTAGCATATAAACCTAAATCTGCTAGAGCGTTAAAAAAAGCAAAAAAAGCTAAGACAGTTGCATAATCACCAAAACCAGCTTGGCCAAGATAGCGCGTTAAAAATCCTATACTTATTAAAGCTAACATTGTAGCTAAAACTTTCATTATAGCATTAGCAAAAACATTATAAGCAATTTTACGCGCTAACATAATATATAAAAAATTATAAAATATCTGACTTAGGTTGAATAATTATTTTTCTCTCAGGACCTTCTCCTGTACTTTCTGTGGTTACTTTATTATTTTTCTCTAACATTAAATGAATTAATCTTCTTTGATAAGCTGTCATAGGAGGAAGAATAATTGTTTTATGTTTATTAATCGCTTCATCCACTGCCATTTGAGTCTGCTGAATTAATCGCTGATTATTTTCTTGAATATAATTATTAACATCCACTATAAAACGTATTTTTTCTTGTATTTTTTTAGAAACAAGTAGTCTAACTAAATGTTGAAAAGATCTTAAATTAATACCTTTTTGACCAATTAAAAAACTTGAATCTGTATTATTTTTTGTTTTAATATTAAAAACTAATTCATTAGTATTTTCTAAATAGTCTTTTGTTTCTAATTCATAATTATTAAAATCCATTAATTTTAACATTAAAATTATTGTTTCTTGTATTATTTTATTTTTATCTTCTTCTTTTTTTAACATAAATTTATATATCTTATTTATCTTTTTTAACTTGATTAAATATATATTTTTGTTGAAAAGCAGAAAATAAAGTAGAAACCAACCAATAAAGAGCTAATCCCGCAGCAAATTTAATTCCAATAAAAAGAGTTAAAAGCGGTCCTAAATAAGTCATTTGTTGACTCATTAATTGAGAAAAATCAGGTTCTTTTTTTTCTTTTTTGTTTTGTATTTTATTTTTCTCTTCTTTTTTTTCATTCATCATCATTTTTGTTTGCCAATATTGCCCTATAGCAGCTAAAACCGCCAAAATATAGCTTGGTTTAGTTAAATCAATTATTCCTAAAAAAAAGTGGTTAATCTTTTCTGGATTATGTATAAAATGATATAAATTATTACCATCTATTTCTAATCCTCCATTAGAAAGATTAATAATTACTCTATATAGAGCAATAAAAAATATTAATTGGATAATCATCGGAAAACATCCTCCAAAAGGATTAGCTTTGTTTTCTTTGTAAAACTTCATTAATTCCTTAGTTTGTTTTTCTTTATCATCCTTGTATTTTTCCTGTAATTGTTTAATTTTAGGTTGTAGTTCTTGTAATTTTTTCTGTGATTCTATTTGTTTTTTAGATAATGAAACTAATAGTAATTTAATTAAAATTGTTACTATAATAATAGTTATTCCAAAATCTTTTCCTGGAATAATATTATAAAAAAATATAAGTATATTATAAAGCGGTTGATAAACTAATATATTAAACAAATGCAACATAAATATTTAAAAAGAATAAAAATTATTCTGTTGAAATAAAAAATCAATTTCTTTATCTAAAATAATTTTTATTTTTTTATATTCTTCTTTAGAATTAATAAAATTAATATAACCTTTATATTCTATCACAATATCGGCTTTTTTAATAATTTTGTCTATTTTAGCATTAATTATAACTCTCAACATCCTTTTTATTTTATTACGTTCAACAGCTTTTTTTACTTTATTTTTACTCACAACAAAAGCAAACCTTAATTGTTTATTATTTAAAATAAATCTTAAAATTAAGTTTTTACCTGCTGTTTTTTTTCCTGATTTATAAACAAAAGCTATCTCTTTTTTGTTTTTTAAGCGATATTGCTTATTTAACATAAAAATAAAATTATACAGTTATATTTTTACGTCCCTTTTTACGGCGACGTTTTATAACTGTTTGTCCATCTTTTGTTTGCATTCTTTTTCTAAATCCATGTCTTCTTTTTCTTTTTAATTTTTTGGGTTGATAAGTTCTTTGAGGCATATTTTTATTAATTAACTTTCATTAAAATCACTAGCAGTTTAGCAATATATATTAAAAAGTCAATGTTTTTAATTAAATAAAACTCATATTTGTTTTTTAAAAATTGTTAATTTATTTAAAATATCTTTATTAAATATATATTTAATAAAATTAATTCTATTTTATATCTTAATTTTATTAAAAATTTATATAAAATTCACAATTTTCCACGTTTTATCCACAAGTTATTAACATTTTTAATTATTGTGGATAACTTGACGTTTTTTCAGTTATTTCTATAATAAAGAAACTAACCTTTTTTATTTTTTTTATTATCTATATTGTTTTATGGGTATTTTTAAAAGCAAAAATCAACAAAAATTAAATAAGGAAGATTTATGGAAAGCTGTTTTAGGAGAAATTGAATCCACTGTTTCCGAAGCTCAATTTGTAACTTGGTTTAAAGGAACCAGTATTATAAAAATTGAAAATCATATTGCTTTTATTAATGTAGCTCATGGATTTGCTAAAGAATGGTTAGAAAATAAATTTAATGGGCAAATTTTAAAAGCTCTTAATAAATATCACCCTGAAATAAAGAATATTCAATGTTTAATAGATAGCTCAAAAAAAAATATAACTACTACAAAAAAAATTGATGCCGTTGTAGCACCTAAAAATAATTCTAAACAAGCTACTCATAAAAATGATTTTTTTGTAAATTATGATAAAAATAATAATCTTTTTTTAAATCATAATTTTTCTAATTTAAATCCTCGTTATACTTTTGAAAATTTTATTATAGGAGAAAATAATCAATTAGCTCACGCAGCTTGTTTATCTGTTACTGAAAATTTAGGAACTACTTATAATCCATTATTTATTTATGGAGGAGTAGGATTAGGAAAAACACATTTATTACAAGCGGTAGGTAATAAGATTTTAGAAAATAATTCCTTAGAAAAAAAAGTTTATTATACTTCATCAGAAGACTTTACTAATGAAATTATTACTTCTATCCAAAATAAAACCATTGAAAATGTTAAAAATAAATATAAACAAGTAGATTTATTAATTATTGATGATATACAATTTATTTCTGGAAAAGAAATAACTCAGGATATTTTCTTTCATATATTTAATTTTCTTTATCAAATAAATAAACAAATTATTATTAGTAGTGATCGTTCTCCTAAAAATATATCTGTCTTAGAAGAAAGATTACGTTCCCGTTTTGAAGGAGGTATGATTGTAGATATTAGTTTACCTGATTTAGAAACACGTATTGCTATTTTAAAAAGTAAAATTGAAGAAAAGAATTTTTTTCTCAAAGATAATCTTATTGAATATATAGCTCAAAATATTCAAAGTAACATTAGAGAATTAGAAGGTATTTTAAATAAAATTATTGCTATTAGCCAATTAAAAAAAATAAATCCTAATTTGGATTTTATTAAAAGTATTTTAAAAGAAAATATTAATAATCAAAAAAAGAAAGGAATTACACATAAACATATTATTAAAGTTTTAGCTGATTTTTATGGTATTAATGAAAATGACTTTTTCACTAAAACAAGAAAAAAAAGAATTGCTTTTCCTCGTCAAATAGGTATGTATTTAATGAAAACTGAATTAAATGCTTCATTTCCTTGGATTGGTGATTTTTTTGGAGGAAGAGATCATTCTACAGCTATTCATGGTTATGAAAAAATAAAACAACAATTACAAGATGATGAAAAATTACAAGATGATTTGAATTACATAAAAGATTTATTATATTCCAAAAAATAAATAACTGTGGATAATTTTGTGGATAAGTTGTTAATAATGTTTTGATAATTATAATTTATTTGTTAATAACATTAGTATAATTTGTTTACTATTTTTAAATAAAAATAGTAAACAAATAAATTATAAAATAATCACCAGTTTATTCAAGAAATTATCTCCGTTTTTATCCATAAGTTATTAACTATTATTTTATTAATATACTTAATAAAATAATAGTTATCCACAATTTTTTAATATTTAATCATTATAGTCAATAATATAAATAATTAAATATATGAATATTACTACTAATTTAGAAAAATTAAAAAAAGTTATTTCTTTAGCAGAAAAAATAACAGGAAAAAATAATGATTTACCAATTTTAAGTAGTCTTTTATTAGAAACAGAAAAAGGTTTATTAAAAATATCAGCCACTAATTTAGAATTAGGTATAATTTTAAAAATAGGAGCAAAAATAGAAAAAAATGGAAAAATAGCTGTTCCTGCTAAAATTATTAATAATTTTATTAATAACTTTAACTTTATTAATAAAATTCAATTAAAATCTGATGAAAAGTTTTTAAATATTAGTAGTAATAATAATAAAACTAAAATTAAAATAATATCTAATGATGATTTTCCGATAATACCTCAAACAAAAAAGGAATTTCTTTTTAAAATTAAAGCAGATATTTTAAGAGAGATTATTAATAAATTAAATATTAGTGTTTCTAATCAAGATACGAGATTAGAATTTACAGGTGTTAATATTATTTTTAAAGATAATTATTTAGAATTAGCTAGTACGGATAGCTTTAGATTAAGTAAAATAATAATTGATTTAAATAATAAAGAAAAAGGAAGTAATTATAAAGAAATAATAGAAAAAAAAGAAACATTAATAATACCTTTTAATACTTTATTAGAAATAAATAGAATTATAGATAATAATTGTAAAGAAATAGAATTTATAACTGATCAAAATCAAATATTTATTAAATTTGATAATGATATATTATTAACTTCTCGTTTAATTAATGGTAAATATCCGGATTATAGTCAAATAATTCCTCAAAAATTTAATACAAAAGTAAATATAGATAAAAATAGTTTATTACAAGCTATTCGTTTAGCTTTAGTTTTTAATAATAAAGGGGAATTAAACTTGAAAATTGACAATAAAAAAAATCAGTTAATTATTAATTCTCAAGAACAAGAAATAGGTGAAAATAAAACAATATTAGAAGCTGATATTCAAGGAGATAATCAAGATATTGTGTTTAATAGTAAATATTTATTAGATGGTATAAGTGTGGTAGATAGTGATATAGTTAATCTTAAAATAATAGATTCCGATAAGCCGATTATTATAACTGAAAGTAACAACAAAAAGAATAATTTTGAATATATTTTAATGCCTATAAAAAAATAATTAATAAATAAATGTATAATCAAATAAAAAGAAAAGAAAGAGATATAAAAAAATGGTTTAAATATTTTTTTATTTTTTCTTTAATTTCTTTTTTAATAATAATATTATTTATTTTCGGAATTTTTGTATATTATAGTAAAGATTTACCTAATCCTGAAAAAATAAACAAAAGGTTTATACCAGAATCAACTAAAATTTTTGATAGAACAGGTAAACATTTGCTTTATGAAATACATGGAGAGGAAAAAAGAACTGTTATAAAATTTAAAGATATACCCACTAGTGTAAAATATGCCACAATTTCTTTAGAAGATCAGGATTTTTATTTTCATCATGGTATAAAAATTTCTTCTATTTTTAGAGCAGCTTTAAAAGATATTTTACATAAAGGAGTAGCGCAAGGAGGATCTACTATTACCCAACAATTTATAAAAAATTCTATTTTAACTAATGAAAGAACTTTTACTCGAAAAATAAAAGAAATTATATTAGCGATAGAAATTGAACAAAAATTTAGTAAAGATGAAATTTTACAGATGTATTTAAATGAAATTCCTTATGGTTCAAATGCTTATGGTATAGAAGCAGCTGCTCAGACATTTTTTGGAAAACCAGCTCAAAAACTAACTCTAGATGAAGCAGCTTTATTAGCTTCCCTTCCTAAGGCGCCTACTTTTTATTCTCCTTATGGATCTCATATAGAAAAATTAAAAGCACGTCAAAGAAGAACTTTAGAAATTATGAAAAATTTAGGTTTTATTACAGATAAACAATATCAAGAAGCAATTAATATAGATACCTTTCGAAAAATTATTCCTCATAAAGAAAATATTAAGGCTCCTCATTTTGTTATGTATGTAAAAGAATATTTAGAAAATAAATATGGTGACGATGTAATAGAACAAGGTGGTTTAAATGTTTATACAACATTAGATTGGGATAAGCAACAAATAGCAGAAAAAGTAATTAAAGAAGGTGTAGAAAAAAATACTTTAAAATGGAAAGCTACTAATGCTGCTTTAGTAGCTATAGATCCTAAAACAGGACAAATTTTAGCGATGGTTGGTAGTAAAGATTATTTTGATAAATCTATAGATGGACAAGTAAATGTAGCTATCCGTGAAAGGCAACCAGGATCATCTTTTAAACCTTATGTTTATTTAACTGGTTTTATGAAAGGATATACGCCAGAAACAATTTTATTTGATGTGAAAACTGATTTTGAAGCAGGTTCAGATAAAAACTACATTCCTCAAAATTATGATGGTGTTTTTCATGGGCCTATTAAAGTAAAAAATGCTTTAGGGATGTCTTTAAATGTTCCAGCAGTAAAAATGCTTTATTTAGTGGGAATAAAAAATGCTATTTTTACTGCTAAACAGTTAGGTATTACTAGTTTAAATAATCCTAAAAGATATGGATTATCTTTAGTTTTAGGAGGTGGTGAGGTTAAATTATTAGATCATGTAGCTGCTTTTGCTACATTAGCTAATAAAGGTATACGTAAAAATAAAACAGCTATTTTAAAAATAGTTAATAATAAAGGGAAAGTATTAGAAGAATATAAAAATTATTCAGGAGAAAAAATTGTAGATAAAAAATATATTGCGATGTTAGACCATATTTTATCTACTAATAAATATAGAGCTCCTGCTTTCGGTGAAAATAACCCTTTACGTTTTAATGATAGACAAGTGGTTGCTAAAACAGGAACTACTAATGAATTTAGAGATGGTTGGACAATTGGCTATACACCTTCATTAGCGGTAGGTGTTTGGGCAGGAAACAACGATAATTCTCCTATGAAAATTGGGGCTGCGGGTGCTAATGTAGCAGCGCCTATTTGGAGAGCATTTTTAGATAAGGTTTTAGTTAACTATGATAAAGAAGAATTTCCGAAATATAATAAAGAGGAAACGATTAAGGATATTAAAAAACCTATTTTAAAAGGAGAGTTAGATTTAAAAAAAGAAATTGAAGTTTGTGAAATACCTAAAAAACACAATAAATATTGTTTGGCTAATAAATATTGTCCTCAAGAAAAAAGAAAAAAGAAAATTTTTGCAGATGTGCATAATATTTTATGGTATGTAAATAAAGAAGATCCATTAGGTGATTATCCTCAAAATCCTGAAAAAGATCCTCAATTTAATCGTTGGGAAAAAGGAGTAGATGACTGGTATAAACAAAACAAAAAAGAAAATTATATTAAAGCAAAAAAGCCGGAAGAGTGTAAAAAAGATGATTTTAAAAAATATTTGCCTGAAATTAATCTTTCTGTTTCTCAAAATGGAAATGTATTAAATATTAAAGCTAAGGCAGAAGCTATTTATGGAATTAATAAAATAAAACTTTATATAGAAGGAAATGAAGTAAAATCAACTAAACATAAAGAAATAAAATATAATTATATAATTCCTAATAATAAAAATAATTCTAATATAAATATAAGAGCAAAAATAATAGATGAAAACAATAATGAAGTGGAGGAAGCTAAAAATATTAGAGTAATTTTTTAATTATATTAGTATTTATAAAAATATTATATAAAATAGTGTTTTATTGTTTATTGCTTAAATTTTTAAATACCTTATAATAAGAAGGTATTTTTTATTGTAAAAAATAATTTTTAAAAACTTGAATTGGAAAAATTTTTACAAAAAAACTTTTCAAAAATTACCCAACGAAACAGTAGCTGGAGCAGCTCTAGTTGTTTCAGTAGCGGGTATATTTAGTAGAATATTAGGATTGATAAGAGATAGAATATTGGCGTCTTCCTTTGGTGCTGGCGATGTTTTAGATATTTATTATGCAGCTTTTCGTCTTCCTGATTTAGTTTATAATTTTTTAATAGTAGGAGCGTTAAATGCTGCTTTTATTCCTGTTTTTACTGATTTAATAGTTAAAAAAAAGAAACAAGAAGCTTGGCAATTATCACAATCTTTACTAATTTTAGAAATAGTAACAATGTTGTTTATTGGTATTATACTTTTTTTATTTATTTATCCTTTAATACATTTAATTGCACCAGGTTTTTCATTTGAAAAATTAGAAAAAACAATAATTTTTACTAAAATTATGTTTCTTAGCCCGTTTTTTCTAGGAATAAGCGCTATTTTTGGAAGTATTTTAGTTTCCTTTAAACGTTTTTTAGCTTTTTCATTAGCTCCTATTTTTTATAATTTAGGTATTATTTTTGGTATTTTAGTGTTAGTGCCAATTTTAGGGGATATTGGTTTAGCTTGGGGAGTTGTTTTAGGTGCTTTTTTGCATATGTTAATTCAAATAGGATTTATTAAGCAAATTGATTTTCGTTTTCAAAGAAAAATAAATTGGTCACTAATAAAAAATGATCTTAAAAAAATAATAATTCTTATGTTGCCCCGTTCTTTAGCTATGGGTGTTTCTCAAATAAATTTATTAATTATTACTATTTTTGCCTCTACTTTAACAGCGGGTTCATTAGCTGTTTTTAATTTAGCAAATAATATTCAAAGTATACCACTAGGTCTTTTTAGTATTCCTTTTGCTGTGGCAGTTTTTCCTTTATTAAGCTCTTTATCTGCAGAAAATAATTTTAAAAAATTTAGTCATATTTTAACACGAACCATACGAAGAATACTTTTTTTTATTGTTCCAATTAGTTTATTTTTCTTTGTTTTAAGAGCAGAAATAGTAAGGGTTATTTTAGGAGGAGGAAAATTTAACTGGAATGATACATTAAGAACATTATCTGTTTTAGGTGTTTTAGTTTTTAGTCTTTTTGCCCAAGCTCTTATACCTTTATTTTCTAGGGCTTTTTATTCTCTTCAAGACACAAAAACCCCTTTTTTTATTGCTTTAATTAGCGAATTTATTAATTTATTAAGTTTATTTATTTTTATAAAAAGGTGGGGAGTAATTGGTTTAGCATTAGCTTTTTCTTTATCCAGTATAATTAATACTTTTTTATTATTATTTTTCCTGAGAAAAATAATAATAAAAAAAGATTTACAAAAAACCTTTTTTTCTGTAAAAAAAATATTTTTAACTAGTTTGTTGGCTAGTATAGTTATTTATTTAACACGTTATTTAATAAGCTATTTTATTATTCTTAATACTTTTTGGGCAGTTTTATTTCAATTGGTTGTAGCGGGAATACTAGGTGTAGTAAGTTTTTATTTAATAGCAGAAAAATTTAAAATTCAAGAATTAAAAGAATTTAAAACTAGTTTTAAAATTAAGTTATTAGGAAAAGAAAATGATAGTTTGGAGAATATATAATTTTTTATCTTAAAATAGGAAGAAGGCTTTCTCCAGTCATTTCTTTAGGTTTTTCTAAATTTAATAATTCTAAAATAGTAGGAGCAACGTCACTTAAAATACCTCCTGTTTCTATGTCCTCAATATGTGTATTAGCAGGATCTTTTTCTCTATGATTATCAGGTGTAACAAACCAAAGAGGAACAGGGTTGCTGGTATGTTGGGTGTCTATTTCACCAGTATTAGGGTTTATTAACTGTTCAGCATTTCCATGATCAGCGGTGATTAATATTTTATGGTTAAATTTTAAAGCGGTAGGAACTAACATAGAAAGACATTCGTCCACTATTTCAATAGCTTTGATAGTAGCTTTTTCATCACCAGTATGTCCTACCATATCAGGATTAGCATAATTAATAAGAATAAAATCGTATTTTTTTAATTCTATAGATTGAATAACTCTTTCAGTAATTTGATAAGCACTCATCTCTGGAGTTTCATTAAAATGAGAAACAGTGGGGGATGGAATTAAAATTCTATCTTCTCCTGGCCAAGGTTGTTCTTTTCCTCCATTAAAAAAATAAGTAACATGAGCATATTTTTCTGTTTCAGCAATACGAAGTTGTAATTTGTGATTTTGACTTAATATTTCTCCTAATCCATTTTTAATCTCTTTAGGTGGAAAAGCTACATTGGCGGGTATATCTTTTTCATAATTAACCATAGTAACAAAATTTAAATCAAGTTTTTTAGAACGAGGAAATTTATCAAAAGAAGGTAAAACAAAAGCTTTAGTTAATTGTCTCGCACGATCTTCTCTAAAATTGAAAAATATTACTGAATCCTTATCTTTAATAGTAGTTAAAGGTTGTTGATTATTCATAACTATGCCTGGAGAAATAAACTCATCGGTTATTCCTTTATCATAAGACATTTGTAAATAAGTAACCACATCTTCAATTGGCTCTCCTTCTCCTTTGGTTAATAAATTATAAACTTTTTCAGTTCGTTCCCAATTATTATTTCTGTCCATAGCTAAACTTCTACCACAAACAGAAGCTATTTTTCCTGTTTGTAAATATTTCATTCTTTCTTGAATATTTTTTACTATTCCGACTCCGTTAGTGGGAGGAGAATCTCTTCCATCAGTAAAAATATGTACAAACACTTTTTCTATTTTTTGTAATTTAGCTAATTCTAATAAAGCATAAAGATGTTCTATGTAAGAATGAGTAGTTCCAGAACCAACTAATCCCATAAGATGCAAAGAAGAATCGTTTTTTCTTACATTGGTCATTGCATCTAAAAAAGTTTTATTTTGAAAAAAGGTACCTTCTTGAATAGCTAAACTTATTCTAGGTAAATTTTGATAAATAATTTGTCCTGCTCCTAGTGTCATATGACCTACTTCACTATTACCTGGTTCGCCCCAAGGTATTCCTACGGAAATACCCGAAGCTTGTAAAGCAGTCATAGGATAATATTTGTTAAGTTTAGTGATAGTGGGTTTATTTGCTTTAGATATAGCATTACCTCTTTTTGAAGTACTAATTCCCCAACCATCTAAAACAATTAATATAACAGGTTGCAACATAAATTAAAAAATAAAAAAATAAAATTTTATTTTTTTATTATAACATTTTATTAAATCTTTGACAAAAAACGATAATTAAAGTATACTTGCTAAAGTATAATTTTATTAATAAAATTATTTTTCGTTCTATAAGTATAAATAAAGTGATTGTTAAAAATTTAATGACGTCAATTAAAAAAAATCAAAAATTAGTTTACTTTAATAAAAATATAATAGCGCATTACTTTTTGAATTTATAAAAATTTTTAGAAAATAAACTTTTTATAGACGAAAAATATTCTAAAAAAATGGAAATAAGTTTATTTATGTTAGGAACCGTTATTGTTTCTATTTCATTAGGTTCTGTTTTAGGATATTATGCTAGACAAACAATTGCCAAAAAACAACTTTCTACCGCAGAGGGTAAGGCAGAGAAAATAATTAAAGATGCAGAAAAAAAAGCCGAAGACATTTTATTAAACGCTAAAAAGAAAGCGGTTAATATTCTTGATGATATTAAACAGGAAGAAAAAGAAAGAAAAACCCAAATTCAAAAAATGGAATCTCGTTTAGCAAAAAGAGAAGAAATGATAGATAAAAAAATGGTAGATTTAGATAAGGGAACGGAAATGTTAAAGCAAAAAGCGGAAGAAATTAAAAAGATTAAAGAAGAAACGAAAGAAATAAAAGAAGAAGAGATGAAAAGATTAGAAAAAATAGCTTCTTTAAATAAAGAACAAGCTAAACAAGTATTATTGCAATTAACAGAAGAAGAAAATAAGAAAGAATTAACAGAACGATTAAGCAAACTAGAAAAAGAAGCCAAAGACGAAATAGAAAAAAAAGCTCGTGATATGATAACAACAGCAGTGCAAAAATATGCTTCATCTCATGCTGCTGAAATAACTACCACAACTATTTCTTTACCTTCAGATGATATTAAAGGAAGAATTATAGGGCGAGAAGGAAGAAATATTAAAACATTAGAACAACAAACAGGTGTAGAAATAATAATTGATGATACACCAGAAGCATTAGTTATTTCTGGGTTTGATCCAGTAAGAAGAGAAATTGCTAGAATTGCGCTAGAAAAACTTATAGAGGATGGCAGAATTCATCCTACTAGAATTGATGAAGCAGTGAAATTTGCTAAAGAAGAAATTGATAAAAAAATTAGAGAAGCTGGAGAAGCGGCTACTTATGATGTGGGTATAGCTGGAATACCTCCTAAATTAGTTTATCTTTTAGGACGACTTCGTTATAGAACTAGTTTTGGTCAAAATGTTTTAATTCATTCTATAGAAGTAGCTCATTTAGCGGGAGCTCTAGCTGCGGAATTAGGAGCGGATGTAAATCTAGCAAAAAAAGCAGGACTTTTTCATGATATTGGTAAAGCTGTAGATCATGAAATTCAAGGAACACACATAGAAATAGGTATAAAAATTTTAGAGAAATTTGGAATAGATAAAAAAGTTATTGATGCAATGAAATCTCATCATGAAGATTATCCTTTTGCTACTCAAGAATCTTATCTAGTAGCAGCTGCAGATGCTATTTCTGCTGCTCGTCCAGGAGCGCGTAAAGATACACTAGAAAATTATCTAAAAAGATTAGAAGAGCTAGAGAATGTCGTTAACTCTTTTGAAGAAGTGGAAAAATCTTTTGCTATTCAAGCCGGTAGAGAAATTAGAGTTTTTGTTTCACCGGAAGAAGTAGATGATTTAAGAGCTATAAAATTAGCTAAAGAGATTGCTAATAAAATAGAAGAAGAACTTAAATATCCTGGTGAAATAAAAGTAAATGTATTAAGAGAATTAAGGGCTGTGGAATACGCTCGTTAAAATAGTTTATGCAATATATAATTTATACAAAGCTTATATTAAAATATAAACTGTGGATAACTTATTTGCGTTATTTTTAGTAAAATTATAGAATTTTAAAGTAAATATTTAAATTAATTTTGAAGGGAGGTGTTTTACATGGCAAAAAATATAACTAAAGAAGTTCTAGTTAACACAATAGCTTCTTCTGCTGATATTTCTAAAAAAGCGGCTGGAGCTGCTTTAGAAGCTTTTACTGATAAAGTAACTCAAGAACTTAGAAAAGGTCATAAAATAACTTTAACTGGATTTGGAACCTTTAAAGTTTCTAAAAGAAAAGCAAGACAAGGTAGAAACCCTAGAACAGGAGAATCAATCAAAATTCCTGCACGTAAAGTGCCAAAATTTTCTGCTGGAAAAGCCTTGAAAGATGCAGTAAATTAATTTATAATAAAATTAACAAAAACAAAAAGATAGAAACAAAACTCTTCTAAAGAAGAGTTTTGTTTATGGTTTAGTTAAGAAAATTATCTAAAAAATATTGACAATTTAATAGAGCAATAATAAGATAAAAAAGTTAATAAATGTAAATTAAAAAATCGTGAAAAAAAATGATAGTTGGTCAATGTTAGGGATAGCGTGGGAGATGGGATATTTAATTGTTATTCCTTTATTATTATTTTCTTTAGGAGGGAAATTTTTAGATAAGAAAATAAATTCTGCGCCCTGGTTTTTTTTAATAGGTATTATTTTAGCTATTTTTTTCACTACTTATTTAATTTATAAAAAGTTAAATAATTATTTAGGTTTAATTGAAAAACAATCAAACAAAAAAAGAGGTAAAAAATAATTTAATTAATTAAATAATTTTTATGGAAATTTCTTTAGCTCCAGAAACGATTGCTTATCTAGGGAGTTTTCCCATTACGAATACATTTTTTATTACTATTATAATTAGTTTATTAATTATAATAACTTCTTTTTTATTGCAACGAAAAATAAATTTAATTCCTAAGGGTTTTCAAAATATATTAGAATGGATACTAGAAAATCTATTAGAATTAATAGATGGGGTTACTAAAAATAGAGAACAAACAAGAAAATTTTTTCCTGTTGTCGCTACGATTTTTATTTTTGTTATTTTGTCTAATTGGATAGAAATAGTTCCAGGATTAGGCACAATCGGATTAAAGCATTTTCAAGAAGGTAAAGAAGGCATAATTCCTTTTATTCGCAGTAATAGTGCAGATTTAAATATGACTTTAGCATTATCTTTAGTGGTGGTTATTTTGGTTCAGTTTATAGGAATTACTGCTTTAGGTGTTAAAAAATATACCGGTAAATTTTTAGTTAGTCCTTTAAAAAAACCTTATTTTGTAGGGACTTTTGTGGGGGCACTTGAAATTATTTCAGAGTTTGCTAAAATAATATCGTTTTCCTTTCGTCTATTTGGTAATATTTTTGCAGGTGAAGTCTTATTGACAGTTGCTTTAACATTGGTTCCTTATTTCTTACCTTTGCCATTTTTATTATTAGAGATATTTGTAGGATTTATTCAAGCGTTAGTATTTGCAATGTTAGCTTTAGTTTTTATGAAAATAGCCACAGAACATCATTAGATATTTTTAAGAATTATAGTTTATAAATTAAAATTAATTTATAAACTATAATTCTTAATTTTTTTTAAAATTTATGGTAAATGAAACAAAAGCGGTCGTTGAAGGAGCGCTTAATAACGTGGAATCAGCTAAAGCTATTGGAGCAGCTATTTCAATAGGAATGGGAGCCATAGGTTCTGGCATAGGTATTGGCTTATTAGCATCTAAAGCGCTAGAAGCTATTGGTCGTAATCCTGAAGCTGCTTCTAAAATCCAAACGGTAATGATTTTAGCTATTGCTTTTACTGAAGCTATTGCTATTTATGCTTTAGTAGTAGCATTGATAATTAAATTCGTTTAAAATTTTTAGAAAGACCCGTTTTAATTAGAATTATCAGGAGTTAGATGTCTTTAGTATTTTTTAGTTCAAAAATCTAAAAAAAATTATAGCAGTCTTTCTTCTAAATATATGGAATTATTAGGAAATTTGGGTATTAATGGAAAATTATTATTAGCACAGATAATTAATTTTCTTATTTTACTTTGGGTGCTTAAAAAATTTGTTTATACACCCTTATTAAACGTGTTAGAACAGCGACAAACAAAAATTAAAAAAGGATTGCAAGATGCAGAAGAGGCAGAAAAAAAATTGGAAGTTATTAAAAAAGAAGAAAAAAGAGTTTTAAAAAAAGCGCGTCAAGAAGCACAAAAAATTATAGAAAAAGCAGAAAAGCAAGCTCAAAAAAATAGTGATGAAATTTTAAAAGATGCCCAGAAAAAAGCAGAAACAATAATGCAATCAGCTCAAAAAGAAATAGTAAAAGAGAAAAAAAAGATATTGCAAGAAGCTAAATCAGAAATAGCTAACCTAGTTTTTCTTGCTACAGAAAAAGTTGTTAATGAAAAAATGAAGGCTAAAACAGACAAGAATTTAATAGAAAAAATTATAAAAGAAAAATAATTTTTTTAAAAAATATGGTTAAAAGATATGCTCAAATTCTATATGATTTAACAAAGAATAAATCTCCGGAAGAAATAAAAAAAAATTTAAAAAAATTTGTTTTATTTTTACAAAAAAATAGAAAATTAAATCAGATAGAAGAAATCATAAAAAAATTTAAAAAAATTTATAATCAAAAAAACAATATTATAGATGTTCAAATATTTTCAACAGAAAAATTAAGAGAACAAGAAAAAAATAATATTAGTAATTTTTTAAAAGAAAAATATAGTGCGAAAGAAATAGACTTAATTTCAAAAGTAAAGCCAGAGCTAAAAGGAGGGATAAAAATTAAAATCAACAACGAAGATGTTATTGATAAAAGTATTGCTAAGCAATTAAGAAAATTAAAAGACAAAATAACAAATTAAATATAATATATAAATTAAATTGTATTGTTATGAATAATAAAAATTATATAATTGAGGAACTAAAAAAACAAATAGAGGAAATTGATACTCAAGAAGAAATGCAAAAAGTTGGGGAAGTAATAGAAGTAGGAGATGGAATAGCTAGAGTGTCAGGGTTATCAAATATCATGGCCTCTGAAATGGTTCGTTTCATCGTGGATGATGATAAAAGTGATAAAAATTATATTTATGGAGTAGCGTTAAACTTAGAAGAAGATGAAATAGGAATAATGATATTAGGAGATTATGAAAAAATTAAAGAAGGCGATCAGGTTGAAGCTACGGGAAAAATTCTTTCTATTCCTGTAAGTGAAAAATCTATAGGAAGAGTGCTTAATCCTCTTGGATTGCCTATTGATGGTAAAGAAAAAATAAAAACTGATAAATATTATCCTATAGAAAAAATTGCACCAGGGGTAATTGAACGTAAGTCTGTTAATCAGCCAGTTCAAACAGGAATTAAAGCTATAGATTCTATGATTCCTATTGGAAGAGGACAAAGAGAATTAATTATTGGTGATCGTCAAACAGGAAAAACTGCTATTGCTATTGATACTATTATTAATCAAAAAGGGCAAAATATGATTTGTATTTATGTTGCTATTGGACAAAAAGAATCTAAAGTAGCTAGAATTGTCAACGAATTAAAAAAATATGGAGCTATGGAATACACAACAGTAATAGTAGCTGGAGCCTCAGAGCCAGCTTCTTTTTCTTTTATTGCCCCCTATGCAGGAACAGCTTTAGCAGAATATTTCATGGATCAAGGTAAAGACGTTTTAATTGTGTATGATGATTTAAGTAAACATGCTTGGGCGTATAGGCAAATATCATTAATTTTACGTCGCCCTCCAGGGAGAGAGGCTTATCCGGGAGATATTTTTTATTTGCATTCCCGTTTATTAGAAAGAAGTGTAAAATTAGATGATGCTTTTGGCGGAGGATCAATCACATCTTTACCTATTATTGAAACACAAGCAGGAGATGTTTCTGCTTATATTCCTACTAATGTTATTTCTATTACAGATGGTCAAATTTATTTGGAAAGTGATTTATTTTACAAGGGGGTTCGTCCAGCGCTTAATGTAGGATTATCTGTTTCAAGAGTAGGATCAGCAGCTCAAGTAAAAGCTATGAAAAAAGTAGCTGGGAAGTTGCGTTTAGATTTAGCTCAATTTAGAGAATTAGAAGCTTTTGCGCAATTTGGTTCTGATTTAGACGAAAAAACTAAAAAACAAATAGAAAGAGGAAAAAGAACAATAGAAGTGTTAAAACAAAATCAATATGCTCCTTTACCTATAGAAAATCAAGTAGTTATTTTATATGCTTTAACTAATGGTTATTTAGATGATGTTCCTATAAATAAAATATCTCAGTGGGAAGAAAAATTTTATAAATATTTAGCAACTATGCATAAAGATATTTTAGAAAATATTAAAGAAACAGGAGAAATTTCCTCTGTAATGGAAGAATCTTTGCAAAAAGCATTAAAAGAATTTGAATTAGTTTAAAAATAATTTTATTACAATGTCTAGTTCTAAAGAGATTCAAAGAAGAATAAAATCTATTAATAACACAGCTAAAGTTACGCGCGCTATGGAGATGGTTTCGGCAGCTAAAATGAGACGTTCCGTAGAAAGCGTTTTAAAAATACGCGATTATGCTCATAGCGCTTGGAGTATTTTAACCAATTTAGCACGTGCTTTTGAAAATTATGATTATGGTTTATTAGAAATTAGACCAGTTAAAAATATTTTAATAATAGTGGTAACTTCTAATAGAGGACTTTGTGGTGCATTTAATGCGCAAGTAATTAAAAAAATTACTGAAGAATTAAAAAATCCTGATAAACTAAAAATTAACAGAATAGGGATAAAAAAAATAGAAACGGATACATCTAACAAAGATCTAAAAGTAGATTTTATAACAATAGGTAGAAAAGGAGATGATTTGGTGCGTCATTTAAAGAAAAAAATCATTGCTAGTTTTCCTCAGTTAACTTATTTGCCTAAAATTGAGAGTATTTATCCTCTATCTAAAATAATAATAGAAGAATATGAGAAGAAAAATTATGACAAAGTAGCTATTGTTTATACTGATTATGTTTCTGCTTTAAAACAGGAAGCTAAAATTAGACAAGTGCTACCTATTTCTAGAATTGATTTAGAAAAACAAATCAACGATATGGACAGTTTAGTAAAAGAGTACGGACTTAATGAAGCTAAATTTGAATATAAAGTAGAGCCTCATCCTCAGAAGGTGTTAAAAGAAATTTTTCCTCGTTTAATAAAAATGCAAATTTATCACGCCATATTAGAATCAAACGCATCTAAAGAATCAGCTAGAATGATAGCAATGAGAAATGCAACGGAGGCAGCTCAAGAAATGAGTGAGAGTCTTACTTTAGCTTATAATAAAATTCGTCAAATGAAGATTACTCAAGAAATTTCTGAGATTTCTGCTGGAAGAGCTGCCTTGGAATAACAATTTAAATTATAGCAAATAATTGATATTATTATAAATTAGCATTTAGTTCATTAAAAATTAAAAACTAGCAAGTAAAAAATACTTGCTAGCCCTAATTGAAATTAAGTTAAAGAATAAAAAAATAAAATTAGTATTATCAGACAGATGAAAGAGATATCTCTTAAACTTAAAATTAAAATTATAGGAAAAATAGATTTCTTTTTACATTTACATCTTATTAAATAAAAAATTGTTCCCACCACAGGGATTGAATCAACTAATTTAACTTTTTTCATGATTTCCTCCTTTTTTAATTGTTAAAAACATTAAAGAACCGAATAAATAACTTAAATATTATACTTTTAACTTCGCATTGTAACATAAAAAAAAATAAAGTCAAGGAATTTGTTTTTATAAAAAATTGACATTTTGTGTTTTAAAATTTATGATTTAAAAGTGTTTAAATTATAAATCATAAAACAGAAATAATTTGTTTTTAATTGAAATTATTTAAAAAAATATTATGAGTAAAGAAGAATATAAAAAGAATATTGGAAAAGTAGTGGCCGTTATTGGCCCAGTGGTAGATATTAAATTTGAGGATGTTTTACCGGAGATTTATAACGCTTTAAAAATAAAGATTACAAATGACAAGGGCCAATCTAAAGAATTAGTTTTAGAAGTACATCAACATCTAGGTAATAATAAAGTGCGATCAGTGGCTATGGGATCAACAGATGGCTTAAAAAAAGGACTAGAGGTGATAGATACAGGCAGTGCTATTCAGGTGCCAGTAGGAGAGAAAATTTTAGGCAGAATGTTTAATTTGTTAGGAGAAGAAATTGATGGTAAAGAAAAAATAATGACAGAAAAAAAACTGCCTATTCACAGAAAAGCTCCTGACTTTGAAAAGCAGTCAACTAAAGCAGAAATATTAGAAACAGGTATAAAAGTTATAGATTTAATCTCTCCTTTTATAAAAGGAGGAAAGGTAGGATTGTTTGGTGGTGCTGGAGTGGGAAAAACGGTAATTATTCAAGAATTAATTAGAAACATTGCTCAAGAACACGGAGGATATTCTATTTTTGCGGGAGTAGGAGAAAGAACGAGAGAAGGTAATGATCTATATCATGAAATGAAAGAATCAGGAGTATTAGATAAAACGGCTTTAGTTTTTGGACAAATGAATGAACCTCCAGGAGCGCGTCAAAGAGTAGCTCTATCTGCTTTAACGATGGCAGAATATTTCAGAGATCAAGAAGGACGAGATACTCTTTTATTTATTGATAATATATTTCGGTTTACTCAAGCTGGATCAGAAGTTTCAGCTCTTTTAGGGCGTATTCCTTCAGCAGTAGGTTATCAGCCAACATTAGCAGAGGAAATGGGGCAACTTCAAGAAAGAATTACTTCTACAAAAAATGGATCAGTAACTTCTGTTCAAGCAGTTTATGTTCCAGCTGACGACTTAACTGATCCAGCGCCAGCTACTACTTTTGGCCATTTAGATTCCACAGTGGTTTTATCTAGAAGTTTAGCAGAACTAGGGATTTATCCAGCAGTAGATCCTTTGGATTCTAGTTCTACTATTTTAGATCCAAATATTGTAGGAGAAGAACATTATCAAGTGGCTACAGGAGTTCAAAAAATATTGCAACGTTATAAAGATTTGCAAGATATTATAGCTATTTTAGGTATGGAAGAATTGTCAGAAGAGGATAAAATAATTGTGATGCGAGCAAGAAAAATTCAAAAATTTTTATCTCAACCTTTTTTTGTAGCAGAGCAATTCACAGGAACTGCTGGAAAATATGTTAAATTAGAAGACACAATTAAAGGTTTTAAAAAAATATTAGAGGGTAAATTGGATGATATTTTAGAACAGGATTTTTATATGAAAGGTGGAATAGAGGAGGTTTTAAATAAAAAATAATTATTTTTTATAAAGAAAAAATATAGTATTTAAATATGGAAATTAAAGTTAAAATTATTACTCCAGAAAAAGTAGTTTACAAAGGGAAAGCTTATCAAATAACTTTGCCAGTTAGTGATGGGCAAATAACCATTTTACCTAACCATCGTTCCTATATTGCTAGTCTAAAAGCAGGAGAAGTTTTAACTAAAAATAAAGAAAATAAGGAAATAGAATATCTAGCTATAACAGGAGGGTTTGTGGAGTTTCATAAAAATAATTTAATAATTTTATCAGATGCTGCTGAAAGAGCAGAGGAAATTAATGTGGAGGAGGCGGAAAAAGCTAGAAAAAGAGCAGAAGATTTAATGCAAAGAAAAATTACTGATGAAAAAGAATACGCCAAAGTTGCCGCGGCATTAGAAATGGAATTGATTAAAATTAGGGTAGCTAAAAAATATTTAAAAAAGAAAGGTGTCATATAAAAAGCAATAAAAACGGAAAAGTTTTTTAGATTGCTTTTTTAATTTGTTTTAAATAAGTGTTATTTAAAAAGAAAGGAGAAAAACTATGAAAAAATTAGAAAAAATTGCTGAAGAAAATTTTAAGTTATGGGCGGAGGCTTTATTAAGTGGAGATCCTCATCAAGTTGCTACAATGTATGATTCCAAAGCAACTTTTTTGCCAACTATGTCTCCCCAGCTCAGAATAGGAGAAATGGAAGCAGAAGAATATTTTGAACATTTTTTACAGATACATCCTAACGGAAAAATAGTAAAACAATCTGTCCAAAAAATAGGTGCGCGTTGTTATCTACATTGTGGATTATATAATTTTGAAGTAGATGATGATAAGCACAAAGGAAAAAGAAAAATTGTTGAAGCTAGATTTTCTTATTCCTGGAAAAGAAAAAATTGGATATTGGATTTATGGGAAAGAGTTTTCCACAACAGAAATACATGGAAAATAATTCACCACCATTCTTCTTTAAAACCATAATTTTATTTTTTGTAAAATACAAAGGATTTAATGTGTTTAAATATTAAGTCCTTCTTTTGTTTTTATATATAATAAAATATGATAAAATAAAAACAATGAAGATAAAAAATCTTTCAATTTTTTTAATTGTTTTTATTAGCTTATTTTTTTCTGTTTTTCAAGCCGAAGCAGATAATACTTTTCGTGTTACTACCTATGAAATTACTAAATTTAATGGTGATAGATATGATTTAACTCTTAATCAAGACTTAAAAGATGATTACTTTGTGATGATTAGGGGAGGTGCTTCAGGTGGTGTCACACGAAACGCCTCGGCTGATTTTGTGAGGGTAACACGTGATCCTAATGGAACAGGGGATTTAAGTGTTTCTGGCGCTAGTAATAAAATTAGATTAAAAAGAGCTAGTGCAGCTGGAAATTGGAGTGGAACAGTAACAGTTGTGGAATCTTTAGGAGATTCTAATCAATCAGGATTTAAATTATTAGATGTTAAAACGATAACTGTATCAGGGACAGGTGTTCAATCAGCTACAGCAACATCTTCATCTTGGAATGATATTAATCAGGTAGTAACTTTTGGAGGAATTAGAGGAGGAGGAGTAACTGTGTCTGGTGGTGCTAGTAATGATCATTGTTATGGTCATGGAAGAATATATCCATCAGGTAATAACACAATTAATATAACGAGAAACTCTGCAGGTTGTGGGACAACAGCACATGATGGAATTTATACTGTTTATGTTGTAGAATGGGGATCTGAATGGAATATTCAACATGTAGTAGTTACTGGTAATGCAGGAGGAAATGGAATAAATTCTACCACAGAATATAATACAGCTAGTATCAATTCTGTTAATAGAAACAATACTTGGATATGGGCGGCAGGATATACTAATGATGGAGGAATTGGAGATTCTTGGTCAGGACAAGTAGCTACCTTAGGAGATGGAGTTAATCAAAATATGACAGAAACAACAGTGGCGGTGGGAGCTGAGTATTCGGATAATAGAAGTGTAGATGTTTTTGTTTTAGAACACAGTGATGCTAAGGTAGATTATCGTTTTAAATCAGATGGTAATGCTAATAATCTTAATTATAACCATACGGTTGATTCTAAATCAGGTGAAACTTATCAAAATGTAAATGTAGGTATGCTAGGCGTTCTAAATCAATCAGCTATGGACGGTAATGATGGTGGGTGGGCTATTCTTTATGGAAATAATTCTGTAGGTACTTCTTTTAAAATAGCTATTGATGAAGATGAAATTGCTGACAGTGAAAGAAATCATACTACGGAACAAGTAGATTACTGGATGTTTGAAAAAGGAACAGCCGGAAATATAAGAGATAGTGCAGGAAATATTATTGGAGAATATGGAATTGTTTCTTCAGTGGGAACAACATCTACCACGGTTAATTTTAACAATACTTTAAATAATCCTGTTGTAGTTACAACTTACAATATAACGTCTAGCGCAAATACTCCGACAGTTACAAGAGTAAATAATATTTCTAACTCTAGTTTTGATGTTTATTTACAAGCGGCAAGTTCTAGTGGAACTCCTACAAGTGGTGATGTTTATTGGATAGCACTTAATTCAGGAGCGCATACTCTCCCAGGAGGAATTAGTGTAGAAGCGGGAACAGTAAATATTTCAGGTGTTAATTATAAAAACAGCTGGGGAAATTCTGCTATGACACAAATAGCTCCTGTGAATTCTTATACCTCTCCTATCGTATTAGGTCAGATAGAAACAGTTAATGATACAAATTGGCAAACTTTTTGGAGTAGTAATGGAAACAGAAATTCTCCTCCTTCATCTTCTGCTATTTATATTGGACGTCATGTCGGAGGAGATACAAATACAACACGATTATCTGAAACAGTGGGATATATTATTATTGAAGAAAGCACAGGAACGACGGATAATGTAGCTTGGAAAGCTGGTAGAACCAGTGATACGGTTCAGGGAGTAGATAATAGTCCTCCTTATTTATTTTTAATATTTTCTGTAACTCCATCTTATACAATTGGACGTTTTGGGCTACAATATAATTCTTCTAACGGAACAGGAACAGCTTTTCCTCGTCCTTATTGGGGAGTAAGACATACTGGCGCTACTACATTGAAGGCTTTTCGTCAATATTCTGGGCAAGCTTGGGCAGCTTGGGTTCAATCTATTGATTTAACGGATATATCTTATGGGTTTTTAAATGTAGATATTGTTGATGCAAATGGAAATAGTGTTAGTAGTCCATCTGTAACATTTTCATCTACCACTTTTGATTGGGATGCTCAACAAACAACGGGAATATTAGGTGTAGCTAATGAAAAAATTAGAATAAACAATACAACTTCTACACCCAATTGGTCTCTTTCTATTTCAGCCACAGCAGGAGCAAGTGCTTTATGGAATAGTGGTAATTATACCTATGATTACAATGGAACAGCTAGCACGGGGAGACTAGAGGTTGATCCCAGCAATTCTACAATTACACCTCAAACAGGTTGTTCAAATACGGGAATATCAAAAGGATTAGCTGCTTATTTTGATTCTAATAATAATATTACTTTAGTAAACGCGGATGGAACAGCTGATACAAATTGTTACTGGGATATTACTGGAATTGATTTAACTCAAGATATACCTGCTGGACAGCAAGTAGATTCTTCTCCTTACGTTATAAATATGACATTAACTGTTTCTTGACAAGATTATGCCTTTGGTGTATAATAGAATTGTAAGTTAAATTTAGGAAAGTTGTGAGAAATAACTTACAAGATTATAGTTTGAATATAAGGGTGAATTCTTAGGGTGAGAATTCGCTTTTTTGTTTATTCTATAATTCTTTATCTATAATTTATAATTAAAAAATAATAATAACATAAATAATTAATAATTAATTTATAAAAAAAATGAAAACAAAAACACAAACTTTGCCTCCTCCTGGGCAAATAAAAAAAATAGGGAGAATTATAAAAAAAACATTAAAATTAGTAACATTGGTAATGTTTTTAGCTGGCTTACAAGTATTAGCTGCTGATTGGTCGCAATTAAGTCAGACAATTAATGATGGAACATTAGCCGTGGATATAGTGGATTCTTCGGGAGCTAGTGTTTCTAATCCATCTGTAACTTTTGGTGCCTTAACTTACAGTTTTGATACGCAAGATGGTACAGGAACACTAGGAACGTCTGATGAAAGAATTAGAGCTTATAATCCAACTTCCACAGATACTTGGACAGTTAATTTAGCCGGATCATCTACTACGGCTACTTGGAGTGATGGAAGTCACACTTATGATTTTAATGATGGTAGTGGCTATACAGATGGATCTGATGCTGATTCAGTGGGGGGGCAAATGACAGTAGATCCTAGTGGAGCAACTATTACAGGAGTTTCTGGTTGCTCTACGAGTAATATTTCTACTGGGTCTAGTGATAGCTATGTAGAAGGAACTACTGATAATATTGATTTAATGTCAGCTTCTTCAGGCGCAGCAACTTATTGTCGTTGGGATTTAACTGGTGTAAATTTAACCCAAGGTATTCCAGCGGGACAATCTCCAGGTACTTATACTCTTACAATGAATCTAACAATAAGTTAATTAAATAACAAAAAAATAAATGTAAATTTAGTTTTCATAAAATATAAATTAATTCTTGTTTAAAAACCAGCTTATTAGTTGGTTTTTATTTTGTTTGATTTTGTGTTATGATAAAAAAATAAAAATTAAAATTAAAAAAATGTTGGCTGAAAAGGTAAAAAAAATTGGTTTTTTTATTTTATTTTCATTTATTTTTGTTTTTTTTTCACAATCAGTAGCTCAAGCTATTAGCTATGAAACATTAGGTGGACGACCAGCTTATCCTGATCCTAATATAAAAAATAGCTCTTCTTGGTTTATTTATAATTTAAGTCCAGGAGAAACTAAAGAAGATGGAGTATTAGTTGTAAATAATTCTAATAAGATTAAGACAGTATTTATTTATCCTGCTGATGGAGTAGTTGGTTCCTCGGGTGGTTTCGCTTTAAAGCAATTAGCCGATAAACAAACAGAAGTAGGAACCTGGTTAACTCTTTATCCAAATAATCCTCCTGATTTTTTTATAGATATTTTTCAAAAGAAAAAAGAAAATAAAATTACTTATTTATGTCAAACAAGCATAGCAGACTTAGAAAAAGATATGCAAGAATACGGATTTTTAGAAAAGAAAAAACATATCAATCAAAATCAACAGGAGTTATTAAAAGAATGGTGTAAGGGAAATAAATTAGTTAAATTAAAACTTAAACCTCAAGAAAGAGTTATTGTTCCTTTTATTTTTAAGGTGCCTCAAAATGTAGATGTAGGAGAACATATAGGAGGGATTCTTATTCAAAAAGTTGATGATAATAAAAATATTAATGTAGGAGGATCAGCGGTTAAATTAACGATTAGAATAGGGGTTAGAATATACGAAACTGTTCCAGGAAAAGTTGTTAAGAAATTAAAACTAGAAAAATTTAGTGTTAAAAAGAATTTTAAAGAATTTGATTTAAGTCGTTACTTTTTTGCTTATTGGATAGGTAAAGGAAATCCAAAACCGGAAGAATATATAGTAAGTTCAACAATTAAAAATGAGGGCAATGTAAGCATTGAACATCAAGATATTATTCATATTCAAAATTTGATTTTTAAAACCAAAAAAGAAAATATTGAACGTCAATTTCAAGTATTAAGAGGAAGTAAATTTGATTCTAATTACGGATGGCACAATCCTCGTTTTGGGTGGTATAGTTTTCAAAAAGAAATAAAATATAAAGATTCAAACAATCAAGTTCATACTCTTTTTACGGATAAAATTAAGATTTGGATTATTCCATGGAGAGAAATAGTGTTAGCTATAATAATATTAATTATAGTATATCTAGGATATAAGATTTGGAAATATAGACAAAAAAAGAAATATGGAGGAGAAGGATGGATAAAATACGAAATAAAAGAAGGAGATAATATTAATAATTTAGCCGAAAAGTATCAAATTAAATGGAAAGTGCTAGCTAAAACAAATAAATTAAAGCCACCCTATACTCTTAAAACTGGTCAAACTATTTTAGTTCCATCTTTAAATAAAGAAGAAGCAGAAAAAAATAATAATACGGAAAACGAAGACAATGTAATAACAGAAAATAATTTAGAGAAAAAAAATAAAAAAGAGAAAATAAAACTATTTTTTCAAAACAATAAGTGGTGGATAATTATCATAATATTTATTTTGATAGGAATTGTTTTTATTTATTATTTAAATAAAAACAATAAAGCAGAAATAAAAAAAGAAATTTCCATTTCTTCTGTAGGTGGGGAAATTATAAACAATAACACAGAAAAAAAAGAACAATATATAAATCAAGAAATAAAAAATATTTCTGTAAATGAAAAAGAAAAGAATAATTTTAAAAAAGTTGAAATAGTAGTCTTAAATGGGGGAGCTGTACCAGGATCAGCTGGAAAAATGAAAAATATTCTAAAAGAATATGGCTATGAAAATGTGGAAGCTAAAAATGCTCTTAATAAAAATTATGCCAATATAACTTTGTATTATAGTGATGACAAAAACGAGGAGTTGGCTAATTTAATAAAAAAAGAGATTGTTGAAAAATACAGTAAGAAAAAAATTATAGTAAAAAAAGCCAATAATCAAGAAGAGCGACAAAAAGAAATAGTTATTATTATAGGTCAAGATAAATAAATATAAATTAAATTTTTTAAATGAAAATAAGGGTGAACAAAATAATTAAATTTATTAGCATTATAGTATTATTAAATGCAAATATTTTTTTAAGCGTTGAATCAGTAAAAGCAGAAAAAACTAAATTAGTTCAAAAAATTTTTTCTGTTCGTTTAGTTTATTTTGATAAAAAAGGAAATTTAAAAAAAATTAAAGATGTTAAAGCTTCGGACGAGTCTATTTTGGTAGTCAAATTTTATAACTATAAAAATAATTTAATTACTAAAAAAAATACAGAAGCACGTAAATGGGATAAATATTGGAAAAAATATTATCAAGAAATAAAAAAAGAAAAAGAAAAACAACAAGGAGATGAAAGTGTTTCGGTTAATTTTATTAAAAAAAAGGGAATAGTGGAAGAGATTTATACTTGTGTTTAGTTTTTTGTGGATCTTTATTTTTTTAATAATATTTTCTTATTTATAATATTTTAATTTTTTTATTATTTTTATTTAATTTATTATTAATTAAGCATTTTAATGAATTTAATTATATTGTTTTTATATAATTAATATATTTTACTAAAATAAAATAGACTATAAACACTTTTAAATAAGTAAAAATCTAAAATAAAAATTTAGTAGGAATGTTTATAAAACGAACATTGGTATGTATCAAATCATATAATTACAACATCCAAATAGCTAATATTCTATCATTTAAAATGACACTGCAGAAGACTTTAATTTTTTAAATGAATTAGAACTTTTAACATACTTTTTATCTTTCTTCTTACT